>ERZ808035.15-NODE-15-length-281033-cov-6.888705_pt1 | contig 281033 bp, 249 predicted proteins | sample MGYA00380189_ERZ808035 | MGnify/ENA primary metagenome ERZ808035 (study PRJEB31490, sample SAMN06133407) | mouse gut metagenome | isolation source: M5_1 | host: mice | place: China: Chengdu | collected 2015-05 ... | reverse complement strand
CCCCCCAAGTCTTTGGCGGGCCGTGAGGAAGTATCTTTAAGCCCCCGCACCATCATCGCGCCCGGAACGCCATCTCCGGGTTTAAGGCTGGACGTAGATCGCTCGGATTGCCTGTCTGTCATCACCTCCTGCAAGCAACCGTCCTGGCGGCGCGCCTTTTCCGCTTCGATACGGGTTATGTACCTGTTATGCCGTATATTCAGTTGTCAAGCTGCAATGAGGGGCAAGAGGACTTGTCCCTTCAATGTGTAGGCATTGGGAAAGGCGATTTGTTAAGCCTTTTTCAAAAAAATCTTGATTTTATTTATTCGCTGTGTGATTGCACTCCGGGAACAGTTCCACAGCCTTGCGACATCGGCCTGCCGGTATCCGTCCACAATGAGCAGGGTCAGCAGTTCCAGATCGTCCTCCGGCAATTTGCAGAGCCGCCGGTACAGCAGTTCATCCTCCAGGGAGGACAGCCAGCCAAACCGCCGGGAATCCACATCGCCGGTGTCCCAGGTGCAGGACAGGGATTCAAATTTTCGGAACAGGCAGGACTGCTCGCTCTCGTCCTCACACTGTTCGCTGGGAAGGGCCTGTACGCGGTTCTGATAGGTCCGCTGGCTGCAAAACCAGGTCCAGTCATATTCCTTCATGGCCGCGATCTGCCTATCGTCCATACCGGCTGCGCGGTATTCCTGTTCCAGCCGGGTCCATTCTGCATCAAACTTCCTTTTCTCATATCCATAGTGAAAGCCCATAGTTTTCCTCCATTTCGATTCAGGCGTGGTTGACGGGTGAATCGAATAGAGGCGGGGACCGGCAGCCGGGTCCCCACAAACAATGAAGTCTATGAAATTGTCGGGCTATGTAGAAAAAGCGCAGGGCAGGGGGAGGTTTGTCGTTTCTCTTTCCCCATACAGTGCGCTTTTTGTCTTTTTTGCCAGAATATCCCTTCTTTTTGCCGAAAAAGGGCAGACAAAAACAGGGCGCAGATGATTGTTGCATCATCTGCGCCCTGAACGTATCGGTTATTCTGTTATTCAAGCCTCTGCCCCATAAGGGCAGAGATAGATCAAAAGGGACGTTTACGCATAGACGGCCTCCATAAAATTAACCGCTATGCGACAAAGAAGGATTGGGTCAGCCGGGATTGCGGCACCTAATTACCTCTGGGCGGTATTCGGTTGTATCGCTTCAGGAATCTCCAAGGCTGATGCCGCTCCTTTCCCGTCCTATTTTCTGGCCCCGTCCGAGCCGATGGCGTAACCGTCAATGGTGGTATTGGCTGACATGGAACCGTCCGCATAAAAGTAGTACCACTTGCCGTCAATCTGTTTGAAACCGCCGGCAAACATCCAGCCGTTACTGTCCAGCCAGTACCATTTTTTATCGTCTTGCAGCCAGCCGGTGACAGGCTTGCCGTTTTTCAGATACTGCCAGGAACCGCTGTGGTTCTGCATCCAGCCCTGGGCGGTCTGCGGGTCAATGACAATCTCCACAAACCGCCGCAGGACGGTAGCGACCTCGGCGCGGGTGGCGGTTCCTTTCGGGTCAAAGCGGTTGCCGCCTTTCCCTGCCATGATGCCCGCCTGCTGCATGGCTTTGACTTCCTTTGCCGCCCAGCCGCTGATCTGCGCGTTGTCCGCAAAGGTCACAGCTTCATGGGCAACCGGCAGGTCATAGCCCAGCTTTTTCGCGTAGCCTGCCATAATGACCGCCATCTGTTCCCTGGTGATATTGGTGTCCGGGGAAAAGGTGGTGGAGGTAGTGCCGTTTACAATGCCTTTTTCTGCCGCCCAGTTCACATAAGGGGCATAGTAGGCGTCTGCTTTCACATCGGTGAATTTCCCGGTTTTATAGTCGGCTTGGTCGATGCCTGCCAGCCGCCCCAGGGCGGTGACGAACATTCCCCGCGTCATGCCGGTGTCGGGGCTGAATTGGTTGTTTCCAGTACCGGCGAGCAGCCCCCGGCTGGCTACGAAGATGATGTTATCCTCAGCCCAGTGGTTCTTAATGTCTGTAAAGACCGGGACAGGGTTCTTGTAGCCGATGCCGTAGATGCTGAAATGCCCGGTTTCAAAAACAACCGTACCCAGGTCAGGGTCATAGCTGGATTTTGTCAGCCATTCCACCTTGCCCTTGCCATCTACATAGACCGCATAGAGATTTCCGGTCTTTTCGTCCTTTGCCGGAGCATAAGGCAGACGGACAGCGATGGTGTGGCCGTCAAAATCGGTAATCGGCGTTTCTTTCCCGCCGGAGAGATACACCAGCGACAGGTCATAGACCGGCCTTGTGCCGATGGCAGCTTTGGCTTCTTTGGATAAACCGGACGGGTCTGTTTTCTTTACCCGGAAAATAACGTCCCCGTTTGCCGACAGGGTATCCAGCCATTTCAGCAGTTTTGTGTCCATTCCTCCAACAACCACGCCCTCAATGTTGATTTCCAGCCGCTTCACCTTTTCGCGGACGAGGGTGTTCAGGGTTTGGGCGTTAATAGTTACGTTAAAAGAGTTCTGTCCTTCTTTTGGCGTGACAGGAATGACAACCGCCACGCCGTTTGCGGTATTGCCGTTCTTTTTGGCGTCGTTCTTTGCCGCGTTGATGGCAGACTGGACAGTGCCGTTATCCACCGCCACATTCCCGTTTTTATCCGGTGTTGCCGGTTTGGTCTGGCTGGTGGTAGGAGTGTCCGGCTTGGTTTCGTCGGGACGCGCTACAATCGTGGAGCCGCCGCCGGAGGAACCATTGTCACCGCTGGAAGAACCGCCGCCGGATGAGGAACCTCCCCCGCCACCTGAACCGCCAGAGTTTCCGCCGCCGTTGCTGTTCCTTTCAAATACCGCTTTGACAGTCACATTTGCGGCGGGCATGGTAAAGCTGTTATTACTGATTGTCACGCCGCCGGAAATGACTTGCCATTCCTTGAAGTGATAGCCGCCGTCCGGTGTGGCGTTCAGGGTGATTTTTGTTCCTTTCTCCGCTGATGATGGGGAAGCGGAAGCTGTGCCACCTTTACCGGCCTGCACTGTTACGGTGTATTTAGCAGGCGGCAAGGGTTTACTGGTAATTGTCAGGGTTCCGTTCTCATAGACGATTCTGTCTTTGTAATTACCGCCCTCCGGGACTTCCGCTCCGCTGGCCGTGACCGTCACAGAGCCGGTTTTGGAGGTATCCGGGGCTTCGGCATAGGCTACGGTTGGCGGGGTTTTCAGGTTTTCACCTTGAACAAGGCCCGTGATGTTACAGTCTGCCGCAGAGAATACGGGGGCAGTTTCCCCCACATAAATCGTTTTGCTTGGGGCGGTAACTCTGATTTCCGCCTGTTCAATCACAACGGGAATCGTTGTGCTGCCAGTGTAGTTCCGATCCTCCGGGTCCACGGAAACGGTGAGGGTGTAGTTCCCGGCATTGACCGGGGCCGCATGGTTCGGGGTATCCCAGGTGTAGACAAAGCCATTTACGCTTACCGTCTTGCCGTCCACAGAGGCGGTGGCGGTCTGCTGGTATTCAATAGGACTGCCATTATAGGTACGCCCGGTCAGTGTCACGCCGGAAATGTCCACGGACTGCTTGTTGACGCTCCGCACGTCGATGGTGGCGGTCATATCCTCGAAGTTTTGGGTATGGATGGTGACAGTGATGGTTCCGATTTTAGTTTCGCTGTCGCTCTCCACCGCCTTAATGGGCAGGGTGAGGGTCTGGCCGTCAATCATTGCGCCGCTGTCGTAGTAGCTGCCCAGATTGACCGGACCAAGCTCGTAGGTGACGGCGGTGCTGCCCAGGCTTATGCCCTCCGGCACATCGGGCCGCAGAGCGCCCAGGCCGTAGGTGTAAGTATGCTCCTGCTTATTGGCAACCGCCAGATCGCCGGTCTTGGGGGTGAGGGGCGCAGCTTTGCGGATGGTCACGCTGGCCGGGACCGCTCCTGCGGGCCGGGTCACAGTGTAATTCTCCGCGTCCGCGCCGGTGAGGGTCATTGCGGGCAGGGTGAGGTTGGTATAGGTTCCCGCGTTGGAGCCGTTCAGGGTTCCGGTCAGGCCGGTGGTATCAACGGATACATCATCGCCGTTCAAAATCCCGGCCAGCGTCACGCCGGTGATCTCCACCGAATTGGTTCCGTCATAAGCCCTGCCCTCCGCCGTTGCTCCGGTGGCGGTCAGCGGGGCGGGAGTGACCTGTAATCCCCCTCGTGTAGAACAGGAAGCGCCACCTGAGCCAGACCAATCCACTGTAACCGTCCAGCCGTACTCCCCGGCCGCCAGCGTCTCCGGCAGTGTAAAGCTGGCTCCCGTCCCCTCGGCAGTGCTTCCAATAAGGGACCAGCTAAAAGTTGCCCCCGGCAGGGTGGAGGAACAGGTTAGCGTGATCGGCTTTCCATATTGCATAGTTTGGCCGTGGGCCGGCGCTGTGATCGTACCATCCGTTTTCGTATAGCCGCAGTTTTCACAGCTGCGCCGGATGGTAACAGCGTTCTCATTATGTTCCGGCGTCCACGAGCCGTAGGTATGCGCCTCTGTTTTGGTCCTGCCGCAGAACTGACAAGCAGTGATGTGATGCTCCCCGCCGCTGTCGGGCGTATAGGTGTACTGACAGTCCTCCGCAGCTCCCGCATACCCGCAGGCCAGACAGGTCATGGCGTGGGTTTCCGCGCCTTCATTCGGCGTGTACTCGCAGACGCCCTCGCCGGTATGGTTGCACTTCTTCACCGTCACTGTGCCGGTCAGCGACTTATTGCCCAGCACACCCGTAAAGGGGGTTGTGCCGCTTTCGTCAAAATAGGCGTACCGGGTGTCGCCGCTGTGGGCCAGCAGGCCGCCGAGGGTGAGAGAGGAGGATTGGCTTACTATTGCAATCACCGCCGTCCCCCCGGAGTAGGTCCCGCCTGAGAGCTGGACGGACTGTGCACTGCTGACGGCCAATCCATAACCGCCGCCTGTGTTCTGTATGGTCACATTTTCGGTGACGGATAGAGATACGCCTTCAGAATTGACATATACACCGGCGAAATTCTTCCCGTTGCTGGTAAAGGTTCCGCCCTCCAGCGTTACGCTTCCTGCCACAAAAAGAGCGTAGGCCTGCTCGGAAATGATCTCCCCCTCGCCCTGGATGGTCACAGCAAAAAGACCATCAACTGCGAGACATGTTTGGTTGGTGGATTTAATATTATGCCCGTTCAGGTCCAAGGTGCAGTTGACTTTGATGGCGAGGGTTGTTACTCGTGTCACATTTGCCAGCAGTGTAATTGTCGCGCCGTTGTTGCCGCTGTTCAACGCGAATACGGCGTCAAGACCGCTTTCGCCCACATAGGTGGTGAAGCTGCCATTTTTGATCTTTGCAACGGCGGAGATGCTGACCTCCACCGTCCCCGCGCCGTCCGCCATGTTGTCATTTCCTACAAATTTTGCAGTCAGGGTGACAGGGCTGCCGTTCGGTTCCACATTCCCCTGTTCCAGCACATTAGCGGCGCTGACGGTCATGGTGTAGCTGCCGTCCGAATTTGCACTTGCCGCATCGGATACCCGTATATCTCCCACAAACACCGCCATCTGTCCTTCGGCAGGCTCACTGCCCCGCAGACGTGCCGCCGCTTTTGCCGGAGCCTTCCCGGTTGCGGTGGGCGTGGCCTTGACAGTGATGGTATCATCAGCAGTGAAGTCGCTGCACACTACGCTGCCTTTATAGGTTTTCACAACACCGTCCCCGACAAACTGTGTGCCGGATTGCGCCACGGTAAATGTCTTGCTGATTTCCTTATTGCCACTAGTGAATGTAACCGTATACTCTCCTGCTTCTTTTACAACTGCCGGTTCGATGTTACGCGTCCACCCCTCCGTATCTGCGGTAAACTCCACCCCACAAACCATAGTGTTCTCTTCCAATGTAATCTGGTCTGTATAGTCCTTCCCTGTATAAACCAGTCCTTCCGGAACAGAAATCATATCCTCATTCACATCAATCAGGGATTTTCCGTTCCCTGTCAAAGCGCCTGTTCCGGTCAGAGAATCCTTTTCATGGATACACATCGTACCGTTGTTTTCCAATGTTACGCCATCGGGAATCGTCAGCGCAGCTCCCTTCGGAATCACGAAAGAACCGTTCTTTGACACGGTCAAATCCTCTGCAAGGGTGTGACTGCCATAAACCTGATAAGCAGCTCCCGTATCGGAATTGAAAAATTCATAGGTAATTCCCTCCATCGTGCTGCTGTCATCCACGGTAATCGCTTTCTTAGAGCGAATCAGGAACTGGCCGCTGTTTATAACCTGTGAACCGATAACAGACACCTCATCCTCGCAATGAATACCCGCATCAGAAACACAAGCTGATATAGTAGAATTAGCAATAGATGCCTTATACTCCGATGCCTGTGAGGATATCTTCGTCACATACACTCCAAAACCACTGGGATTAGTTATCTTCAATGCACTGCCAGTAATCGCTGTTTTATTGGTTGCAACACAGTAATCAACAGCGCCTGACGAATTGGTTATGGTCACATCGCTGCCATTTTTTATGGTAAAACCACCGTGCGTAGTGTAAATATAGCCACTTGATCCATTCATGTTGAAGTTCACTGCTGCGTTGTCGATCTCCATATCATAGGAAATAAAAATCATCCCCTGCGTAGTGACATCCACGTTTACTCCGCGAATAAAAATATAACGGTCAGCCCAGCTTTTTCCATCCAAAGAAAGGGAAGCCCCCTGATCTCCTGTAATCGTTGTACTTCCAAACGCATTTCCATAAATGAGTTTTTCACTCGTTTTTACAGAATTATCCCCCTTTAGATAAAGCGTAAACTCCAGGTCGGCATTGGTGATGTGAATAAAAACCTCACTGGAATTATCAGAATGATAATCCGCTAATGTCAGAACACCGTCCGCATAGCTCCAGCCGTCTCCGCTGTCACCGCTGCAAACCTTCTGTCCAAACAACTCCAAATCAGGCGTCCCCTCCTCCACCAGATCAGGTGTATTGGCCGCATCCAGCGCCTCCTGTCCGTCACCGGGTTCTTCCATTTCATCCCCGTTTTCTGTTCCCGGATTTTCGGAATCTCCTTCATTTATCCCATTACCGTCCGTCTTATCTTGCGGTGTTTCGTCTGTTCCGCCCTTACATATCTCACACACGAAAGTGCAGCGGCTTCCCTCTGCCGCCTCCCGGTAGCCGCATTCCTCATCATGCTCATGGTGACAGTCCAGCTCCTTTGTAGTGCTGCCGTCTTCTCCCTCCACTGTCCTGTAACAGTCCTCCGTATGCTCATGGGTACACCCATGCCCCGGCTCCGCCTCTTTGTAGCCGCAGTCCGGCGTATGCGACCTGTGGTGTTCGCACAGCCCGCCCCCGCTGCTTTCTGATGCGGACACGGCAATGCCCTCAAACGGCACCGTCTGGAATACCAATGTGGCCGCCAACAGGATTCCCAACGCACGGTATACTTTTCGGGCTTTTATTCCCTTCTCCCGTTTCCCAGTAGAAAAACTTTTATCCTGAAACCATTTCCCCATAACCTCTGACTCCTTTTATTACAATAAGCCGGCCCGCAAAGCGTGACAGCGTTTGTTTTCCTGTATCCTTAAAAGGGACGTCCCCTCTTATAGGATCCCTAAATTCCGCGCCGCCAGCACCGCGTCCGCCTTGCCGGATACGCCCAGCTTTCGGTAGTTTTCCTTCGCGTGGTACTTCACCGTGGCCTCTTTCATGGAAAGTTCCTGGGCAATCCTGCCCATGCTCTTTCCCTCCGCCTGTAACCGTAAGACAGATAACGCCGCCTCGCAGAAATCCGGCGTCTTCGCGAGCTGCCCTTTTAAGTATACCGGGTAGCGCACCGCCACCTTACCCGTTTCCTCCATCAGCCGGGAGAGCCACGGCTTATCCGCTATCTCCTTTTCCAGAAAGTTCTTCCCCGCCGCCGCAAACAGCTCCTGCGCCGCCGCCCCTTCCTCGCTGACAAGGCGGAGGAACTGGTAATCACAGGCTTCTTTCAGCGCGGAAAGAAATTCTTCCTTCCATGCCCCGCCTGTTCGGTATCTCGCTATGGCACTAAGGAGGCGCACTTCCATACGGATATAGGTGCGTTTACATTTCTCCGCATAATAGCGCAGCTTCTCAAGCAGCGCCTGTGCTTTTAGATATTCCCCAAGGGAAAGGTAGCAGCGTACTTTCGTAAGATAACGGTAACGCTCTAAGATGCAGAACTCCCTGTCCTCGTCCGGGGCCTGCCCCATCCATGCCAATGTCGCTTCCCTGTCCCCCTTATAAAGCGCAAGGCGGCATTTAAGGGCCGCTATGTTGGGAAGGAGCTGCAGCGCCCCCTGCTCCCTGACACTCTTTTCAAAGGAGGAGAGCACTTCCGCAGCGGTCTGTATTTCCCCCTGCAGGGTGTCAAGCCGCACCTGCAAACCCACGGCGGCAAAGGCGATCTCCATCATACCGCCGCTCTCCGTCTCCAACTTCGCGCGGGCAAGAAGCGTCAGGATTTCATAGGCATCTTCCCCTTTTTCATAAAGGCTCTCGCCTAAAGCGGCCTTCACAAGCCCTTTCCCGTACCGGCCAAGCACCCGCTCCACCAGCTTCCCGATGGTGGCGGCCAGCTTCCTGTCCTCCCTGCTCCAATGGCAGAAGTCCTTTCCGCCGTTCATGGTACTTGGCATGTTGCTGGTAACGGAAAACTCCGGCAGGCTCATTCCCCTGTCAAAAATAAGGGCGGGCATCTTCTTCATGATCCCTATCATGTCCGTGCTCCCCCGGTGGGGCAGAGCGATGTCAAGATAGGCAAGGCGGCTTACGGCTTCCCGTCTCTGCCCGCCCTTTGCGGAGGATGCAAAATCTTCCAGCTTCCGATACCAGTATTCGCTTTCCTCCTCCTGCATCAGCAGGGAATAGAGCATACTCATTCCCGCCATCAGTACCGGGCTCTCTTCCAGTTCCTTTTCTTCCATCTGTAAATAGTAACGGCGCAGTTCAAAGTAATGGCCGTTTCCGGGATTTAAACGGGCGTTCCTGATAAGGAGCTCCCTGATGCGTTCTTTATTGCCGCACTGTTCATACATAGCAAGGGAAGGCACGATCTGTCCCTGCATCTCGTAATAAAGGCCCGCATTGTAGGCATGGTCTGCCCGCTCCTGAGGGCTGTATTTCTTCGCTGCCCGCCTGCGCAGCGCCCGGATAAGCTCCGGGCGCAGACAGTAGGTGCCGTCTTTACAGGAAAGGAAGTTTCCCGTCTCCACCGCACGCTCCAAAAGTTCCGGCGCATGGCTGTTCCCCGTGACCATCTCCGCAAGGGGCAGGGTAAATTCATCGGTGACGCTTATCTGCATCAGAAATTCCAGTAAATCGCAGTCCCAGTGCACCATCACATGGCTTTCCAGATATGCGGCAAAAGCCTCCACGATCTCCTCAGCCAGCTCAGGACCGGGACGCTGCCCCTCCAGCATCTTAAGGGCGGTGTGCCGCACCGTATAGGCGTTGCCCTGACTCCTCTCTGCCACAAATACCAGTTCCTCCCCGGTGACAGTAAGTCCCTGTGACTCCATGTAGGCGGAAATTTCCTTCTCCCCGAGCCGCAGATCCTCCTCTGTTATGACGAGAAACCCGTCCCTCACATAAGGCGACATCAGCCACGCCGGAATAGGACTGCGGCAGATTAAAATGAGCCATATATCCTGACACCCCACAAGCGAAAGGACACCCCTTCGCCCCTGTGCATTTTTCAGCAGATGCATGTCGTCCACTACAATAACCGTCCGGGTCTGCACCTCATTTTCCTTCCCTGCGCTTCGTGCCGTTTCTCCCTGTGCCGCTTCCGCTGCTTCCAGAAGCCCTGCGGTATCCTCAGCACAGGAAAAGTAACGGTATCTGCGCTTTGACAGGTACTGCTTCACCAGTTCCGTCTTTCCATAGCCGGTGGCACCGTAGATATAGACTGTCTGTCCCAGACCCTTTGCCGCACGCAGCTTTTTTAAGGCAGCTTCCGGCGCTATGTATCCTCTATCCAAGTGATTTTTCTCCCTTTCCAGCCGCCATGCAGCACATTTCAGCTCCAGCTTCCGTCTGCGCATGACGTATTGCCTGCGCGCAGACAAAGCCAGTTAAGAGGCATGAATATTTCCATGCCTCTTAACCGGCTTTGTCATTTCTGAATCCGTAAAAATACTAATAGAGCAAAAAAAGGTGCAGTTATGCTTGCTTGCTTGCTTGCTTGCTTGCTTGCTTGCTTGCTTGCTTGCTTGCTTGCTTGCTTGCTTGCTTGCTTGCTTGCTTAACAGATTGTACGCTTTACCCACCTTTTTGCAACCCCTTTTTGTAAATTTTATATAACACAGATACGCTAAGTATCTGTAGTTATGCCTTATTTTACGCCACTTTTTCCGCCAAGTCCACTCACCAAACGGATAGTCCGGGTCACTATTTTCTGGTCCTTTTACTGCTGCGTCCGAGCATCCATCTCATCATACAGTTTCAAAAGTTCATTTGCATGATCATTTTTTTCATCCAATGTTTCCAAATAACTGACTCCAATTTCACAAAAAGCGTAGGACAACATTTCACAGTGTTCTACCAATCCTCCCCATTCTTCCGGCAGGGTGTCTGACAATATCCTGAAGATTTTTGCGATCCAAAAACAACAGTCAGCTTTTGATTCTCCTGCAATCTTATAACGCATCAAAAGCAAATAACCGTTCACCGCATATACCGCGTATTGTACCGTCATCTCTATTAAACTGCTGTCTTTTGAGAATCCGATCGCCGCATCCGCAGAAGCTTTGGATGCCTGCTGCAGCATGGAGACCTCCTGCTTTATGACATAATTCTGCCACCGCATATCCGCTTCAGTCTTAGCTGTATCTCCAGAAATAGGGAGCGGTGGAACTTTACCCTGCTGCACGTCTTCCAGCTTAGACTCACCTGCCCTCTCCAATTCCATTTCGTCTAAGGTCTTCTTATTCGCATCATACAGTTCTCTCTCATTCTTACCCCTGGGATCTGTAACTACATAGTTTTCCAGTATCCAGTTTTCCTTATCACTAATCTTTTTAGAAACTGCATCAACATAAGCCTGCCTTTTTTTCTCCCCGCTCTTTGAATTGTCATGATACAGTTCCCAACATGGCATTGCACTGAACCGCTCCTCTACAGTCTCCTCAATTCCCTGGTCACCGCTAAATGTTTCAAGCAGATTAATACGCGCTATTTCCCCACCTGTATCCACCACCACTGCTTCGATCTTATTTCGCATAATAGCCTTGTTTACGTTTATAAATATTATGATAATCAGAAAGATAAAAATCGGCAATATAAGACATACTCTTTTACACACACCGTATATTTTTTGTACTTTCTTTAATTTCCGTTTCCGGGCGTTCTTTTTACATTCGTCCGAATAATATCTCTTTCTCAAAATCATAATTTCTTGAGAAATCTTTTTTCCCTTACAGTTGAAAAATATGCCCAAAAACACAAAAAGGAGGCCTATCAGCAGCATATAGAAATGTATATCGCGGCTCATATCCCCCTCCTCTTCTGCCTATCGCCTGCTAAAACACACTACGGTCCATCAAATAACATTGCTCATATTTCTCAAGATCCTCAACCTCAATCACTTTACACTGTTCATACGGTTTTAAACTTATCAAATAGTACTCTGTCCTTTCCCGCCCCGCTTCCACATATTGAAAACAGCAAAATGCATAGGAACCGCATTCCAATATTTCTATACCGTTATCCGCACATTTATCTATAATCGACTCTTCGTATTTAGAAAAATCATCCTCTATAAACAGGAAGCAGCCTTGAAGGGCATCATCGTATTCTATCTCCGATTCAAAAAAAACATTCTCCCAGGTGAAAAGCTCATCCTCTTCAACTTCCGTTTGCAAACATACGATATACTGCACGTTGAAACTGCCGCTTGTTATGATATTATCATTTCTGTTTTCAAGATTGATCCGCCGGTAATCTTCCATTCCTATCGGAATTTCTCCTTGCCATTGTGCCTCAAGCTGCGGCTGGGAATCCAATTTACCTGTTTCATCCTCTTTCCTATCATGCCAGCAATTGTATACTAAACCGCAAAGCGTCAAAAGTGCATCTACCACCAATAGCCCAATCTCAGCCTTACCCTTATTCACATTACCCGTTTTATGCTTCTTTTCATATTGAACAACTTCCTCATCCTGTGCACTTTCTTCCATGATTTTATCCTTCACTTCTATACGATCCACAAAGCCGGACTATACTCATATGCACGATCCGGCCTATGCCTCACTTCAAAACGTAGTCTGCTTTTTCCCACAAAAAAGGCACCTATAACAGGCACCTTTCCTACTTACTATTTATAAAGAACCTGTCATTTCATCTCTTAAAACACGCTGTCATTCCTCTGATTCCTTCTCGTTCATATTATTGCATAAAAGCCGGTACTGCTCTGCCAGATACAGGGCAAGGTGCTTCTCCATACCAGCCTGTATCCATTTTTGTTTCAATTGGTCTTTCTTCCAGCCGCCAACCAGCGCCAGACACACATCCGCCAGTAATTTGTTCTGCACTGTCTCCAGCTGCTCTTTGGCGCCCTGCAGGGACGTATCCAAAACTTCCTCAGTCTGTCTTCCAGCCGCTGCATTCCTAAAAAGCTGGTCTATAATCCTATATGTCTCTTCACAATCCTGCGCTTCCCATTCATTTATCATTTGCATAGCGGATTGCTTACGATTCACTTGCTGTATCTGCGCATTCGCGACTATCTTCTGTGTCAGCTTTTTATCCGCGATCAACAGATTCAGCAAACACTCTGCTTTCCTTGCATCTTTGCAGTAAAAGTGTATATATTGCCTTAAAAATTCATGCCCCAAGGCATCTCCCATACTTTCATCCTCTGATGCCCCGTTATCATTCTCTAATAGTTTTTGTAAATTTTCATTCCAAGTCCCCTGATTTTCATCTTTATATGCCGCCAGCAAATCAAATACAGCCCTCGCTTCTTCTTCGTCTGCTTCAGAATCTATAAACGATGGCAGGATCTCTGAAGTCAGACAGCGTAAGCCTTCCTCCGACAAAGAATAGAATTTAAATTTGCCATTCTTTCTTTCCCGCAGAGGATGAAATCCAACATCCGTATTTTTTTTGACTGTCGCATTCAAGCCGCTCGGGGATAGTCCAATTCTATTGGCCAGTTTAACGTGCAAAATCTGTTCTGCCCATCCTACTTCCAATAGCAGCTGGTACTTATACTTCTGCTTAATATTGGAGAAATCTTCCTGTTCTTCGGCCCCGCCAGATTTGACCCGCCCATCTTCTTCCGATGTTAAAAGCTTTAAATCAAGGCTCTCTGTATGCTCAGCAAGATTGGAATATACTATTTTTTTGTTCATTTTTCACCCGCATATATCAAATGCATACACTTTTGGCTCTATCAACATTCTATATCCGTCTTTGTTCAATTTCAAGTCCAAATTTTATTTTTCTTTTAAAAAATAAACAATATTCACACTTTCAAACATATGTTTGTTTATTTTACTTTAAATATTCTTCATTTTATTTGCGAGATATTTCTTACCACAAAAAAAGCACCCGCATTGCTGCACGGTGCCTTTTACCCTTTCATTCATCTGCCATTCTCCGCGAGATATTCCAGATACGCCTTGACAAAATCCTGATACTTGTATTTTGAGATCAGAAGACGGCTGCCATTTTTCATCTGCACTTCCGTCCGGCTGTATCTCTCCACATATTTCATGTTGACAAGATATCCTCTGTGCGTCCGAAAAAATCCTTCCTGCAGTTCGAGCTCCATCCCGCTGATCTTCCCATAACATTCTATTTTTTCGTCCCGCATGGATATGATGATTTTCCTGTTGCTGCTCTCAATATAATAAATATCATCCGCCGGAATTTTCCTTGTTATATTTCCGTCCCTGACCAGTATTTCCCGGGACTCCACATTCTTTTTTGCGTCCATATGGCGGCACTCCCGCAGCGCCTGCCCAAATACATCCGCAAACTCCTCTTCGTCTATAGGCTTAATCAAATAGTGGAACGCATTGACAGAAAAGGCCCTCGCCATATATTCCGGGTGCCCCGTCACAAAGATCAGCAAAGGCAGACTTCCCCACAATGGCTCATTTCGCTCCTTTTTCCAAGCCCTGATCTGTTCCGCCGTTTCCATCCCGTCCGTTCCGTCCATGGAAATGTCAAGAAAGAGAATGTCTATCTGTTCCCTGTCCTCCTGCCGCCAGAAACACAGCAGCTCCCCGCCGGAAGAAAACTCCAAAATCCGGCAGTCCTTTGTCTGCTTTTCTATCAGCTTCCTTATCAGACACCGTACCTTTTCTTCATCATCGCAAACCGCAATATTCAATCTGTCCCACTCCATATTTTTATGCCCTTGAGTATACATATATCTGTCCATATATGTTATCGGCAAAAAACACCAAATAGGAAGAAGCAATGTTGTATCTGGACACAGGGCGGTAGCGACTGGATACTGCCTTTTTGAAGTGCCCTTTCCTACAGGGAAACGTGCGCCGCCCGCTTCTTGCGCCGCTTATCCTCATACATCATCTGGTCAGCCACATCCCGAAACCTTTCGTCCTCCAGCCGGCAGTAGCCGATGGCATAGCTGATCTGGACCGCGCTGGACTGATTGTATGTCCGGCACTGTTTTTCCAGCTGCTGCATAAAAATCTGCGGCTCTTTGCCGCAAAGCACGGCGAACTCGTCTCCGCCCTGCCTGTAGGCTCTTCCGTCATCCCCCACCGCATCGGCTAACAGATGGGCAAAACCCTGCAGCAGTTTATCCCCGGCGGAATGGCCAATGGTATCGTTCACCAGTTTCAGGTCATTCAGATCAGCCATAAAATAGTATGTGTTCTCCTGCTCCTGCCACTTGATCAGATCCCTCTCCAGCGCATTTCGGTTATAAATATTTGTCAAATAATCAATATAGGCAAGCCGGCTTCCCACCTCCGTACAGAAAGAAATGATATGCCGCATACAGGCATACCTGTCAGCCGTGCTCTCTCCTTCCAGAATTTTTGTTTCGATGACCACTGTATCCTTATCATAAATCTCTTCGACACTGCTCTTCACTCCTGCAAGCACTGTCCCTGCTTTTTCCTGCGCACTGCTGATAAATGCCACGCTGTTCTCACCGACACGATATCCATACAGCCGGTACTGCCGGAGTTCTTTATAGATATCATCGAGAATCATAACATCCTGTTTCCAGTCCAGATTATTCTCCGTCTTACAAAAACAAAGGATGCCTATCACCGGTTTCTGTTTATCAAAATCAAGCTCTTCCAGCACCTTTTCAAAAGAATACTGGTTGAACAGCATGGTATTCTCATCCACATATTTTTCCGTATTCTCGTTGCTCAGTATCAGGCCGAGAAGAATAAGTGTCGAACACACCACCGCCACCAGCGTTTCCGGGATCAGCATCTGAATCAGCGCCGTCATTATATAGAGCGGCACCGCAAGTATGATGGCAAGCCTTTTGTCCCTGTCCATCATCTTCCAGTAGCGGAGGCAGTAGTATAAAATCAGAATCAGATAGATCACCAGACTTCCGTACAGCGCATACGCCTTGGGTCCCAAAGAATAGACGGTCGTTTTTCCCTGAACGTATGTGATCGGCAGCACAAAAATCCCCACTGTCGATAAGGCAGCGGGCAGGCTGTGTAAAATTCTGATGTTCTTTGGAAATTTCAGTTCCGCCTCCAGATAACTTCTCATATAGACAAACAAAAGATACACGAATGCCAATATGGACAGCAGATAAATGATATGGGCGATGAGATTCTGTAAATCAGAAACCACATCCCTTCGGTTTACCGTACAGATCGTAATCAGGTCAAAGGTGGAATTTACAATCGCGACGGAAATAAGCCACTGGAAGATTCTGGTGGATTTAACCGGGATATGGGGTTTCCGATAGTAAAATCCCGCCATATATATTGTCATCAAAAGACATGCCGCGGACGTTTTAACGAGTACCAGCATAATAAGTGATTCCTTTCACACAAGTTGTTTTATACAGCATAGTTTTACTGCCTGTTCGATATAATCCTAACTTCCTGCCGCCCCTTCTTATACGTCACATCCCGGTACTCCGAATGCAGCATCTCCCGCACACCGTTTATTATAATCACGCACCCCACGTTGGAGGTACCGCTTACCACAATTTTCCCATCCGCCGAACGTCTGTTGATATCTATCAGCTGTTCCCGTTTCGCGGTGACCTCCTTCAGTTTCAACTGGTAGTTAATCTTCCTGCGCATCTGTTCCGCTTTTTGCTGGTTGATTTCGGGTGTGGCGGGCTGTGATTTCAGCTGGTAAGAAATGCGGTCGAGGGCGTTCTCCGCGTCTTTCATATTCGCCTCGTACTCGTCCGTCAGGCGGTCGATCTCCCCCATCTTTTCCTTAAATTCGCAGTCAAGACCAATCACAAGCTGGGTCGTGACCCCGGCGCGGTTCCCGATGGATGCGGCTGTAATCTGCTCCACCGCCGTCACACTGCCTCCGATGATCGTGCCCCGGTTTCCGGCTATTACCACACTCTGCCCCGATTCCACCTCACAGTTTAAGATAGCTCCCGTATTCACTTCATTTCCGGCATAGACCTGCGTCTGCTCCAGAAAGCGCGCCATCACGTTACGCCCCGCGCGGATGACGCCGTTTCCCGACCCCTGCATCCCGTTTTTCAAAATCACATCTTTTCCCGCATAGAGATGCGCCGTCTCCACATGCCCGTTTACCGTAATCGACCCGGTTGTTTTCAATGTCACGCCGGCAAACACGTTGCCCTGCACCAGCACATCCCCGTGAAAATCCACGTCCCCCGTGGCGGCATCCAGATTGCCGTCTATCGCGTAGATCGGCGTGACCGTCAGGCACCTTCCCTCCAGCGTCACATTCCCCTCCGTGGAAGCGTAATACTGGAAGCCCTTTTCATCCATCTCACAGCGTTTGCACTGCAGCGGCGGCAGCTCCTTTCCCTCATATGCCTCCATGATATTTCCCTGCACGTCCCTGCCAACCACCGCCGGAAGGACGGCATGATAAGTGGCGAGAAGCTGCCCCTTGGTCACCAGTTCCATTTTACCTAACACATTGTAATCCACCGAACCGTCCGGCAGAATAATCGGCTTTGTCTCCGGCTCTGGATTAAAATGGTATTCAAAATAACCGTCACGGCCATCCTTTTTTGCCGTCCCCTGCGCCACAAAAACTTCCTCATAATTTAAGTTCCCCTGCGCAAGTTCTTCCAATGCCTTCTCTTTGATGCCGTAGACAATTCCGTTTTCCTTCAGCAGTTCGAGCAGTTCTTTTTTTGAAAAACGGCGGTATAGGGTGAGAAGCGCCTCCATGCGCGTCTCACTGATGCGCAGAAGATAATCTTCCCCGTTAATCAGGATCGGATTCCCGAAGAACATTTTCTCCCGGGAATGGGCGGACTCTTCCCCGCCTTCCTGCGGTCTGCGCTTCATGCCCCCCGCTCTGGAGACAGTTCTATCTTCCGGCGAAAGAAACATGGTCTTTTCCGTTTCGTCTCTCTTTTGCGCCATCTGTTCCAACTCCGTAAAAGGCGCGCCCTCATAACTTTTCTGTTCCTTCTTCTTTTTCTTTCCCGTCTGCCTCAAAAATCCCATATCCCGCTTCACTCCCGCCGCAAGTTTCCGACATTTGCGACTGTGTATCACACAGTCTGCATTTCTAAAAATTGTAGCACAAAGTACGGGAAAGTGCAATTCTGCCGGCTCCTCACACCGTCATGTCTATGCTGCAGTCTGCCGCCTATTTTTCCTCCTCCAGAATCACGGAAATAAACTTCGCCATCAGTGGAATATAGGTTGCCGCAAAGACAGCTGCCGCAACACATCCCGCCTGTTTTCTGTTCTTTGCCGGTATTCTAATCCCGGCCAGAATCCCCAAAGAAAAGAGACAGAACTTAAGCATGGCGATGTCTCTCCAATCGCTCCTCTCCAAATACCTATCCGCATAGCAAAACAGTTTTTTCATCCGCACGTTCTCCTTTCCCGTTGTCCGATACCATTATTATACCATCCTGCCAGAATAAGTAAAAGCGTCCGATCAGTATCCGTACCTCTTTCTGTATTTTAGGAACATAACTGCCGACAGGGCGAGCGCCATCAGTTCCGCCGCGGGCGTTGCCAGCCAGATCCCGTTTACCCCCAGGACCAAAGGCAGTACGATCATGGTAATCAGCATGAACACAAAGGATCTTGAGAATGCGAGCACCGCAGATACGACGCCGTTTGACAGGGCGGTAAACATGCCGCTGGCAAAAATATTAAATCCGATAAATAAAAGCGCGATGGTACAGATCCGATTTCCCGTCACCGCCAGGCCGTACACCGGATTATCCGGGCGTGCAAACACGGACACCAGCGGTTTTGTCAGCAGGAAGGATACCGCAACCGTCACAAGGGAAATCTCTACGATCACCCTCATGCTGACCGCAACGAGCTTTTTCAGCTTCCCTTGGTTCTGTTCTCCATAGTAATAGCTGATCATGGGCGCCACGCCGTAGGAATAGCCGGTGTACAGGGAGCTTGCAAACATCAGCACGTACATAATGATCGTGACCGCCGCCACGCCGTCCTCACCCACATAATGCAGCATTGTCCAGTTAAACATCATGGTGATGATGCCGGTGACAAGGGCGGTCGCCATCTCCGAGCAGCCGTTTGTCGCCGCGCTTGCAAGGACTTTAACCCGGAACGCGGGTTTCTTAAAGTGCAGCAGGCTCTTTTTCCTGCTAAAAACAAACAGTCCCACAACCGCCGTCACAGAATAGCCAAGCCCCGTCGCGACTGCCGCCCCGCTGATCCCCATGTCAAAAACAGCGATAAACACATAGTCGAGCGCCATATTCAGAACACCGCCCGTCACGGAACAGATCAGGGAAAGGGTTGCCTTCTCGCTGGCAATCATGTACAGGGTGAAATTGTTCATCAGAAGAATCGGCACCGTAAACACGAGATAACGGCTTAAATATTCCACACAGTACCCTTCCACATCGGCGGAAAGGTTCATCCCCGCAAAAATGCGGTCCATCGCCAGATATCCCACGGCGCACATGATGATCCCCACAATGACGTTCACTATGATTAAAAAAGTAAAATCCTCCTTAGCCTCGTCAGCCTTCTGCTCCCCCATCTTTTTCATAATGACTGCGCTGCCGCCGGTTGCCAGCATGGTGGAAACCGCCGTCACAAGCTGGATGATGGGCGCGGTCAGATTGATCGCCGAGAGCGCATTCGTGCCGATCAGATTTGACACAAACAGACCGTCCACCATCGTGTAGAAGGACATAAACACGGTCATGGCAATGGTAGGCACGGCAAATTTCAGAATATTTTTCAGTGTTACCGGCTTTTCATATACATTTTTGTTTTCCATCCGTTTTTCTCCTTTTATTCCCTTTTCCCAGTCGCTCTTATGCGATACTGTCCGCAATCGCCCGGAAAAATTCCACGTGTTTCAACTCATAACCCTTTTCCATAAAATCCGGGTCGGCTCCTGTTTTCACAATGATCACCCTGTTGGACGGATTGACGTAAATCCATTGTCCATAAACACCGATTGCCATAAACTCTCCCTGCTCCCCCTCGGGAACCCACCACTGATAACCGTACCCGATGGCGTTGTAGGCGTCAAAATTTGACCCCGGTTTCGCGTATCCCTCGCTGATATCGAGACTGTCACGAACCCATTCTTTTGGCAGTATCTGTTCCCCGTTGTAATTTCCCTCGTTCAAATACAGTCTCGCAAAACGGGCGTAATCCCGGAGGCTGACGCTCAAGCCTCCCATTGCAAGCTCTTTTCCATTGCTCAGTGTCCAGTATGCGTCGTGCTCTGCGCCAATCCGCAGCCACAGATTTTTCTCCATATATTCCGCCAGACTGTATCCCGTTGCGTTGACAATCACCTGTCCCAGAATTTCCGTGTTGATGCTCTGGTATCTGCGGTATGTGTACGGCGGCTCCTGCACCCCGTATTTTGAGATCACTTTCATCGCCGGAAATCCCAGAAGTGTCCGCAAAGAAAACCCGCTCATGTCTTTCTCCTCGTCAAAGTCGATCCCGGAAGCCATTTTCAGACAGGCGCGGATGGGTATCTTTTCCAATTCCGTACCCACAAACTCCGGGATATATTTTCCGATGGGATCCTCCACGCTTCCCACATCCCCTTTTGCGACAGCGATCCCAAACAGGGCGGACACAAAGGATTTCCCCATGGAATTGGAAGAAAACAGGGTACCCTCCCCACCGCCGAAAAAGTATTTCTCATACTTGATCACGTCGTCCTTTACCACAATCATCGCGGAAGTTTCCGTGTCCTCCATAAATTTCTCACAGGGAAAGAACACATCCTGATAAGTAAAACCGTCCGCCAGCGCCATGTCCGCTTCCTTTGCAAAAGAAAAGACGTGCTCTCCCCTGCTGATTTTCTTCGTCGGCTGAATCTCCGGGGTATGCTGAAACGTATACGCCAGATTTTTATCCTTGAAGCTGTTCAGCGACTGATACAATGTTTTTATCTTTTTCCCAAAGGAAATTCCCACCACTCCGACTGCCGCAGCCGCACCGACCACAATCACATTTGTTTTTTTCATCTCATTTCCTCCTTTATCTTTTCTTACTATCCCCATCATAAACCGTACAGTAACTGTACGGTCAATACAAAAAATAAAAAACGGCACCTTTTTCAAAAAACTTCAAAAAAGATGCCGTTTATTTTACCCTTCCACCAAAAACAACCTTGCCATCACCGGCTTTTCAAAGGTAACCGTCAGTACCTTTTCTTCCACCGAAAAGCTGACCGGCTCCCTTTCCGGGTAAAGGCAGGAAACATGGATTTCGTCCCCCACAAAGGGCAGACTGCCAAGTGGGATGGACAACGCTGTCTCCGAGCAGACCGTGCCCGCCCGCAGGCGCCTGTCATTGTTCTTGCCCTCCATCTGCCGTTTCCAGACTGCCAGATACGCCTTATCTTCCGTCTGCAGACCACCGCACGCCCACAGGTCTTCATTGTCCGTCACATCAAGCGGATAAAAGGGCACCGCCCTTCTGATATCCGAACGCAGCTTCTTATAACAGGCAATCCCCTCCTTTACCAGTTCCATACGCGCTGCGGAAAGCTCCGCCAGATGCCCGCTCTGGTGCACCCGGCCAAGCAGGGCGTTTACCATATTATAGATCACTTCCTCCTTATCTCCCGTCCGCTGCGGATAGGACCAGACCGCCGCCTGTTCCGGCGTCACCCCGGCTCCCGCGTTCACCGCAATGGTAGCATAGTTTCGGTAATCCTCCTGATCGGAAGTGGACTGGATGCTGTAACGGGAAAGCAGCGCATAGTCTATCCGCAGCCCCCCGCTGGAACAGTTTTCGATCACCAGGCTGGGATATCTGGCAAATACATCGTCTAACCACGCGAGGTAAGCCTTTTCGTGCAGAAACATCCCCTGTCCCACACTCTCTGCGGAAAGCTCCGTGCCGATCCCCGGTTCGATATTGTAGTCCATTTTGATATAGCCTGCGCCATACTCGTTCACCACCCGGTCAATGACCTCGTTAACATGGGAGATCACCGCAGGATTCCTAAAATCGAGCTGGTATCTGCTCCTGTCAAACACCCGCCTGCCGTGGCGCACAAAAAACCAGTCGTCCGGCGCCTTCTTCGCCTTCTCACAGTTGATCCCCATAACCTCAAGTTCCAGCCAGACGCCGGGAATCATCCCCTTACTGCGGATATAATCCGTCACTTCCTTAATGCCGTTCGGGAACCGTTCCCTGCACTCCTGCCATTCGCCCACGCTGTCCCACCATTCGCCGGGCGCATACCATCCCGCGTCAATCACATAGTATTCACAGCCACATTCCGCCGCCGCGTCGATAAGCGGCAGTTCCTTCTCTGTGGTGGGATCGCCGAACAGGCAGTTCATATAGTCATTAAAAACCACAGGCAGATTTTCATTGTCTTTATTGGGCCTGCGGATCAGACGGCGGTACTTCGTCAGTTCCCCGACCGCTTTCTCAAAGCTGTCTTCCGCCACACCCACCGCCACTGGCACCGATGTAAAAGACTCGCCCGGCGAAAGGTTCTTAAACCAGTGGGACTGCACCTCCGTCGGCCCGCTGACACACAGATAAAAATGGGTATTCTGGTCGCCGACCTCATAATGCCACGAGCCGTTGTGCTCGATCTGCCAGAACAGGCTCGTATGTGCCTGCGTGTTCTCGATATAGCCCAAGGGCAGATATTTCTTGGAGGACCAGTTGCCGGTATTGGTCACCTCAAACACCTGTGACGTGCGCTGGTATACGCCCGGCTGTGTCTGTGCCAGGCCCACGTCCCCGAATGTGTATTCCTTAATGCTCATCTCCTTCTGCCAGCCGTTGTAGGGAACCCGAAGCTTCATCTTGGCGTCGGAGTTCTGATCCCCCTCCTTCTCAATACCCGTATAGCAAAACGAGGAAAGGTATTCCAGACACTGCGTCTCCTCTCCCACATTCGTCACTTTATTCCACATACGGACAACGGAAGTGCCGTTGTAAAACTGCATCACCGTCTCCACGCGTACATGGGTTACTTCCCGGTCTTCCTGTGTGATGACAAGCCTGCGCCCGATGGCGCCCGTGCTGTCCTCCATACCGACATAGGTGAGCAGATATCCCGGTGCCGTCACGATATGCTTGTTCCCGTGCTTTTCATAGGGGCGGTTGTAGCCGGACAGGCTGACCTGCACAAGCTGAAACGCCTCGTCGATAAACTGCCCTCTTCTTGCCTGGTCCTCCGCTTTGCAGTCAGGTCCCACTTTGCACAGATCGTCTTCGCAAAATTCATTCTTGGAAAAGTGAAGGAGCTTTAACTGCCTTTTTTCCGTGATGCCGAACACAATGTGAATGCCGTTTTCGTGTATTTTGATGTATTCCATTTGCTTCATGCTCCTTTACATGCAGGTGAAAAACTTATTTTACGAATCATACTGCTATTATATCCGTGCCGATGCCTGATAGCAATAGCATGTTCCCGGTAAAACAAATCGTTGCTCTTCACACAAAGTAAACATAAATGAATGCAAAATCCGGCGTAGGTGCAAGCCGTAACAAATGTAATTCATGTTACTATATTTGCAGGTCATGCGCCTTACCCTTTCTATCACTCCTTTTCATGCTAAAATACCATGTGGAGGGACAACAATGAAAATAGAGACAAAGCAGACGAATGACAAGCCTTTGACTGTCATTATTGAATATCCCAGATTAGATGCAAAGACACAAAAGCTGATTCAAAAAATCAAGTCTCTTGATTTGAAAGTCAGCGGAACCAGCAATGGAACCGTTTATCAAATACCGGCATCGGATATCTACTATGCGGAATCCTTGGAACGGAAAACATTTCTGTACACGGAAAAAGACGTCTATCTGACAGATAAAAAATTATATGAACTGGAAGAACTGTTAAGAGAAGCCGGAATCATACGGATCAGTAAATCGTGTCTGATGAACGTGGACATGCTTGACAGCGTAAAACGGCTGACGAACAGCCAGCTTGAAGCGACCCTGCAAAACGGCGAAAAACTGATCGTCGCCAGAACCTATCTGAAGCAGATTAAAAACTGGTTAAAGGAGGACATGTGATGCTAAAAGACATGATAAAAAGAACACTTATCTTAGCGGCAATCATCATTCTTGCCGTATTTTCCGTATCGCTCCTATCAGTTGGCATGACGCCGGAAATCGCGCTTGTATTTGAGATTTTTCTTTTATCCTTTTTTGTCACCGTCATTCAGCAAATGGCAAAGCAAATCATATGCAGTCATTTGATACTAAATATCATCATAGAATACCTTGCCGTCTCTATTTTTGTTTTCTTGTACGGCTATTTTGTACAGTGGTTTTCCCACTCAAACTGGTGGATGGCGTTTGTATACGTCGCACTGGTTTATGTTCCCGCCTATTTCCTCGATATGGCGATTGTCAACAGGGAGATTGCCTATATCAATGCGCAGTTGGAAAGGAGACGCAAAGAATGTTAACTCTGTTTTTTGTCATCACGCTCGCATGGACATGGGCATTCGGTTTCGCTCCCGTTTTCATGGGAATCGAGGGAACGCCGCTTGGCACGTTTCTCTTCTATTTCGGCGGCGGCGCGCCCTCTGTAACGGCGCTGTTTATCGTATTTTTGACCTACACAAAAGAGCAGAAAAAAGATTATTTTACGCGCTGTTTCAGTTTTCGGTATATGGGCGCGAAATGGCTCATATGGACAGTCCTGTTTTTTACTTTGATTTCTGGTACAGCCATCGGTATCGGCGTCTGCCTGCTCGGCTATGAAATGCCGGAAATGCGTTTTCTTCATGCCGCCATACAACATCCGTTATATGTGCCTTTGATACTGCTTTTGTCCGTCATTTCCGGCCCTTTGAACGAGGAGTTCGGATGGCGTGGCTTTGCGCTCGACAGGCTGTTTGTCCGATACGGCTTTACCAAATCCACGCTGCTGCTCGGTTTTATCTGGGGTATCTGGCACATGGCATGGTACTTTACGCCGGGACAGGCGCAGTACGACATGTGGCAGTTTTCCCCGCTTCACGCGCTGATGTGGATTCCGGAAATTATGGTTTTTAATTTCTCCGTTTCCTTCGTTTATATCAAAACCAAAAGAAGCATTCTGGCGGGCGCCCTGGTGCATATGTTTTCCAATTTGCTCGGAAGCCAGCTGCTCTCCCCCTACTCAGCCGAGATGAGTATGATCCTGCGCTATACTACCATGTTTTTCTGTGGCTGCCTTGCACTATACTGTATTTTCTCACCAAAGTTTTGCGAAGCATATCGGCGTCTGTTTCAGAAGGAAGCCGAATCATAAAAAAATGCCGCATATCCGCCGCATATGGCACAACCATCAGCAGCCTTTGCCTACGTCCACCCATCCCGCACACTGAGAATATTTCTCCAGCTCTGGAATCGTCAGCTCAATCGCACTGTTGGAACTGCCGCAGGCGGGAAATACCGTCTCAAAGCGTTTCAGCGACTCATCGAGGTAAACCGTGACGCCCTCGTTCACCGCAAAGGGACACACGCCGCCCACGGCATGTCCCACCAGCGTCTCCGCCTCCTCCGGGGAGAGCATTTTCGCCTTCGTGTGAAACTGCTCCTTATACTTGTGATTATCAATCTTCACGTCTCCTGCTGCCACGATCAGTATCGCGTGACCCTCCGCCATAAATGACAGCGTTTTCGCTATCCTTGCGGGTTCGCAGGAAAGTGCCTGTGCCGCCAGCTCCACCGTTGCGCTGGACACGTCAAATTCCCTGATCTTCTCCTCCATTCCGTATTGTCTGAAATATGTTTTTACTCTCTCAATCGCCATAATTTCCTCCGTAAATCTATTATTTCATATTCTCCGTTCTTGCATTTAACATTATTTTATCATTTTCCAATTATGAAAGCCACCAGATTATCTTCCAATCTGATGTCAGCAAATTTATTTAGGTCGGCACAGCGCCAGATCCTGCCGCACCATAGCCGTCTGCCTTGGGATTTCCCGCATAAAATCCGCCCTGATATACGCCCACTCTTCCTCCTTTTCCAAATGGCAGCACGCCTTTCCGCTGTAGAGCAGTTCCCACAGCCGTCCCATCAGCTCCGAAGAGGGCGCCTCTTCGGAAACCCCACCCAGACTTCCCGGCAAGTACCGCTCAACAATGCCGGCGGCAACATAGGGCATGTAGATGTCCCCCATCTGCTCCAGCCCCACCGTGTCATGCACAATCTCCTCATACAGACATTTGTCCGCTTTCATAATCGAATGCAGCAGCGCATAAATGGTGCCCAGCCTGTGTGCCGGTTCTGCGGAGACAAACCAGTCGGCCAGATCCCGCACATAGCCATAGCACATAATATCCGCCCAGAGATTCTTGTCCCATGCGCTGTTAAAGTTTTCACTGAGAATATATTCGATCAGATTGACCGTATCTTTGTAGGAGCCCTGCAGCTCCTTCAGGCGAAACACATAGATCCTGTGGTGCGGAAGCGGCGTTTCCAGCACATCCACAATTTCCCGGATCGCCGACATCGCAAACCTTTCCTGCATCACAGGCAGATTTTCTTCCTTTGGTCCGCACCCACCCTCATAATCCGAGAAAATGGGCTGGTGCGGGAAGGTAAAAATACCGTATTTTTGATACAGTCCTGGATAAGCCACCGTATAGCGCTGGTAGGCAACCGGGTTCTCAGACAACCGCAGCACATGCCCGTCCGGCTCATTCGCATAATGCCCCTGATAGATAATGCCAGCGCCCTTATAATAGGTGTGCCCCTCGGAAACGCCGCACCTCCTCCTTGGAACCGGCGTGATCTTCTCCGGCAGCGCCACCGCGTCAAGCTGCACGCCCCGCTCATCCAGAATGGGCACCCTGTCCGTCTGCAATATAAATTCTGTCCGCTCCAACTGCCTTCTCTGCCTTTCTATCTGTCATCTACTGGTAATACGAATCGCAGAATCAGAAAGTTTCATTTCGCGGGAAATAAGTTGGATCAGTTTTTTTCTGCCCTTTCCAAGACAGAATAAGAAAAATCAATCATTGGCACGATATCACACCCTCTCCAGCCTCAGATATTTCTCACGCAGAAACCAAGCCTGCTCCGTGCTGATCAGCTGATTGACCTCCGCATTGTTAATATCGCTCTGCAAGTTACAGTAATCGCAGTCCCACCGCAAGTACTCTATGCCGCTGTCCAGCTTGCGCCACGCCTCTTTCATGGCACACACAAAAGCCTGCAAAAATTCCGGCAGACCACACTCCATATAATCCCTGTCTTTCGGTAGACCCTTCTACTCAGAACATAAGCTATCTGCCATATGCTCCAGCAGCACTTTCTTCGCCTCCGCCACAACGCTGCTGTCCGTCATAAAAATACTGTACTCATCCATGACGGGAAGTCCCATGGGCACATCCTCCTTGCGGTAAAGCATTCCACTGTCCAGCACCTTTTTTGCCGACAAATGGTAACTTGTAATGTCCGTCTGTTCGCAAAACTGCCTTATCACATCGGGCGTCACGCCCGCACCCGCCATAATGCGGGGCATTCCCGCCTCCTTCTGCATCCCGCACAGTTCTTTCAAAAGCGGCATCCCCATCAGGCATTCTCTCTTCTGCCCGGATGTCAGTATCGTGTCAATACCCAATTCCCCAGCCAGCCTGTATGTCTCTATGGGATCAGCGCACACGTCAAAAGCACGGTGCAGCGTCACCTTCATATCGCCCGCCTCCGCGATCAGTTCCCGCATCTGCTCCATGTGAAGAGCGCCGTCCGCATCCAGACAGCCGATCACCACGCCTTCAGCACCCGCCTCCCGAAAAAGCGCCACCTCTCTTTTCAAAATCTGAAACTCATAGTCGGTGTACAGAAAATCACCAAACCGCGGTCTAAGCAGCACACGCACAGGCAGGTCACAGCAGGCGCTCACCTGTTCAAAGAGCGCCAGTCCCGGCGAGATACCGCCGATCACAAGGGCAGAGCAAAGCTCCAGACGGTCCGCCCCGCCCTTTGCCGCCGCAAGGGCGGATTCCACACTGTCCACACAGCATTCCAGTACATATTTCGCCATAAGCCATACCCTCCATGTCCCGTTTTTATGATCACCCTTACTATATTTTCCCCGAAAATTCCGACATACTCACATTATAAAATGTTTGCCCCTTCTCCGCAATGAATATTTGCAGGCTGATCGTGCAGCCACCATTACCCCAGCCCCTTCAATCCCCTGCGGCAAGCCGCCACACCTCCTTGTCCATAATGTCCCTTATACTGGCAAACATGGCAATGCTCTGACATTTGATCAGGTAATCCCGTACCGTCAGCGCCCGGAGTTTCAGATTTTCATAACTCATGGCAAAAGGATTCGCCCCAGTAAAGAAAAGGCGTCTGGCATAGGGCTGATAACTCTTGATCTCCGCCAGATCCTCCTCAAACTCCTCCATTGGCGACATGCGGAAGCACTCGTTCTGATATAAACTGCAAAACCGGCAGTTTCTGTACGTACATCCCGACGTTGCCTGAATAATCAAAGAATGCGCCTCATAGGGCGGTCTCCACGTCCTTCCCGAAAAATGCATACGCTAACCTCACAGATGATGAACTCTTTTGCGGTAACGCCGCAGTTCGTCCTCACCCACATTTTCAATCACCCCATCCAGAAATGACAGCAGCTTTTCCCTGTCCTCTGGCAGTTCTCCCCACATCTGATACGCATTCGACGCCCCCATCGCCGCAAAGACCGTGGGAATTTTTAGTTCAGCTATGAGCGTCCTGACTTCCCGGTATTTCTCCGTCTCACTCTCCTCCCGCCAGTTTCCCTGCTCCATCTCCCCGTACAGTCTGGAATCAGGGTAAAGCGTCAGCATATTTGCGCCCACAATGCCCGGGTGCAGGCTGTTGCAGACGGCGGCGGTAAGCCTGGCACCTTCCTCACCGCGCCCGGCGCCGGATATACCTGTCAGATAGAAGAAATTATAATGGATGCCCGCCCCGTCCAGCCGCCCGCACTGCTCCAGAATATCCGCTGAAAGATACCCCTTATCCATAAACGCAAGCGCCTCGTCGTCCGCTGTCTCCATACCGATTGTCAGCCCGTCATAACCCGCCTTATGCAAAGCGGCAAGTTCCTCGTCCGATTTCAAGGTAACGTCCGTCACCCTGGCGAAACAGCCAATGGAATCCGCCTCCGGGAAATAGTCATGTATCAGCCCCGCAATCTCCATAAGCCTTTCATATTTCAGCACAAAGGGATTGGCTCCCGTCAGAAAGACCCGTTTTACATTGACATTTGGAAAACGCCGGTATCTTCTCCGCGCCTCCTCCAAATCCGCCTCAATGTCCGCAAGAGGCGACATCCGAAACGGAAAGGGCAGATCATTGTAAAGGGTGCAAAACTTACATCCGTGGTGGGTACAGCCCGCCGTCGCCTCCAAAAGCAGGGAAGATGCCTCATAGGGCGGTCTCCATATGGTTCCTGTGTAGTGCATCGTTCATTCCTCCTTTTTTCCTTTCACAGAATTTCAAATCCGTACATGAAAGCACTTCACAATGCAATTCTTTTTATAGATATTTGAAATTCTTTTACGATTACATTACTTCTGCTTTTTTAAGGATTCAAGTACGGGCTTTTTATGGAGATAGTACCTATTTTGACCCTATGTATTCTTTTTGACAGTGTCTTGTTTTTTCTTCGCTTGTAAAATATACTGGAAAAAGAAGCGGTACGTAAGCCGTAAAAAAATATGCTCGTACGAACGGTACGGCATACGCAGCATGACGATTTTATTTCTATATTTATACGGTGAAACAAAATCGCCTGAGATGAGTCGCCGAAAAGAAAGAAGGCAAAAAGATATGGCTGAGAATAAATTTAGCACTGAAGAGACACTGGCACGCTGTGTCCCCATGGGCAGACTGCAGTCCGTGATTGGCGGCAAGTGGAAAATTCTGATTTTATGGTATGTATCTTTTTACAAAGTACAGCGGTTCGGGGAACTGCTGCGCCGCCTTGACGGCATCACACAGTCCACCCTGACTAAGCAGCTTCGCGAACTGGAAAGCGACGGTTTCCTCCACAGAGAAGTTTACAGCGAAATTCCGCCCCGGGTGGAATATAGCCTTACCGCGCTTGGAGAAAGCTTTATCCCTGTGCTGCAGACGATGATGGAGTGGAGCGAGAGGTGTCTGTGCCCGGATTATCAGAGTCCATATGCGGCCGCGCCGGATGAGCTCTAGTATACGGCGCTATTATTCCACTCCCACACATCATACCCCTGATGTCTCGCCGACTCATACACTGGTTTCATATTTTTCTCCAAAATCCCATAAAACTCTGCCTCGGATCACAAAAGACCACGGAATAAAATGATCCACATCATAGTTATCCCTGTCGATCTCTTTGTCCGTTAATACATCCGCCACTTTTCTCTGCATCAGAGCCCCGTCCCAAAATTATCACCGCATTATCCTGAATCGCTTTGTTTGCAAAACCTGAAGAAAATAGTCTATCGGTTCTTTCGGATAGTGTGTGTCCCTGCGTTCCTCTGCCCACTCCAAATCCCGGAGATAGTTGCGCAACACCTTCTTGCAGAAAGAGTCGAACATGGCGCATATGCGCTTTTCATCGGAAGGCGATGTCATGGCACGGCCCTCCTTTGTCCAGAATAGTTTTTTATAAATTTTGTTCCTTTTTCAGTTTTCGTATTTCCCGCTGTATCCTCCTGCATACTCCCTGATTATCCCTCTCATTAGCAGACAAAACCTGCAGCCTTGCTTCCAACAATTTAGTTTTTTCATTAACCTTCGGCTCCATCACCTTCTTTACACAGTCTATAAAAAGCTGATAATTTCCCCGGCCAACGTGTTCTACCATACCGACGCTGATAACTCTGTCAAACCGTTTCCCATATTGCGGAATATCACGGTAATCCATCCGCTTTACTGTAAGCTGATCTTCCAAATGTTCTTCCACAATTCTTTTAGCTGTTCCTCACTTAATGTAATCCCTACACCGTTTATTCCATATTCTTTTACAGCCTTTATCAAAAGTTATCCCCCCTTTCTGTTATCTAAATACCCACATTATTGCGAAAGCAGCTCTGTTTCTTCTAATACTCCTATTTTCTCAAATAAACGGAACGTATCAATAATCGGAACTAGCTTATGATCCGATACAATCACGTTCCGCATATACCATTGACTCGGTCCGCTAAAAATTGGTGGAATACCGTATATCTTTTCAAACGATACATTCACAACACAATCTACTTTTTCCGTGGGAAGCGCCAACAGTTTCTCACCCACAGCAAGAATAATGATTACTCTATCCACAGAATCCGGCTGCACATTAAACAACTTGTATATGTCAATTACAGATACACACCCATAACGGCACTTCATAATCCCATATATATCAGAATGCTTCTCAGGAACATTTGTTATCTCCGTGTTTGGAACTACCTCTTTCACATCATTTATTTTTATCCCGTAATGCTCCCTGCCAATTTTTATAATCATAAATCGTTCTTCTTGTTCCAAAATAGTTACGCCTCCTTACAAAACTCTGATTTTACCGCATCCATTTCCTCCTCCCTGTTATCATTCAAAACACAAATTTACCAAATCTGTAAAATCTGTCTGATCGGTTCTCATAATAACAACGCTATGTGGATTGATATAATGGAAATACCAAGCTGCATCTAAACTGCCCGTTTGCGGATCAACAAAATAAATCACATCTTTTTGATTCTCCGCAATAAAAAGATGACCTTTGTTCCGCATAAGCCAGTCCACCTTTACGATAGCCCTGCTTTTATCCCCATAGGATTTCATCAAGGCCTCTATTTTTTTCTTTGCCAGTTCTCCCGTATCAGCCGCACAGCTTTCCAGCCTGCGGTCTTTATATACTGCAGGCCAGCCTGAAGGATTTGTCATATAGGGCAGCGGATCAGTACGGCTCAGAATACGCGGTTTTGCAATTACATTATATCCTCGGCGGCGTGCTTCATAGGCAACCACACACCGCTGGCAGTTTTCCATGTATTCATGGGTATGGGTAGAAAATCCGGGATTCGTTGCTTTAATATCCGCAATAATTGACAAATCCTTTATTTCAAAAGCATGATAGACTGTTTTTTCAGCTTCCTGTTCGTCCATTTTTCAATCCATCCTTTTTTTACTCAACCTATTGAAAACATTTATAATAGAATTTACACAAAGTTCCTCCCCCAATGCGCCACTGTTAAGGCATAGGTCATAGTTCTGTGGTATGCCCCACGGACGGTCTGTGTAGTGCGAATAGTAGATTTTCCTCCGGGTATCTTTATCTGTAATCCGCTTTTGGATGGGCTTTTCACTATCTCCGTATCGTTCAAGAATACGTTTTGCCCGATCATCCATATCTGAATAGATAAAAATATGCAGGCAGTCGCTATTGTCCCGGAGGATATAGTCGCTGCACCGTCCGACTATTACACAGCTTTCTTTTTCCGCAAGGTTTTTGATAATCTTTGCCTGTGCAAAATAAATCGTATCAGCAGGAGAGGGCTCCGTGCGCCCATGCAGAGAGCGATTCATAACAACATTAAACAAGAGGCTGTTCTTTGCAGTAGAGTATTCTGCCGCTTCTTCAATAAATTCTTTTGAAAATCCGGTTTCCTCTGCAATTTTCTCCAATAATTCCTGATCGTAAAATCCGATACCAAGTGTTTTGGCAACACTCTTGCCGATACTGTGCCCTCCGCTTCCAAACTCCCGGCTAATCGTGATAACTCTTTTTTTCATGGTACTGTTCCTCCAATCTTTTTTAGTGTGTTCCTGCCTTCTCCATCTTCTTAACTTCTTTAAAGCAAAGGATCATACAGAGGATAAACGCCAATACATCTGCGGTCGGCCCCGCCATAAGAATACCTGTCAGCCCCCAAATCCTCGATAAGATCAGCATTGCAGGGATATAGAACAACAACTGCTTTGAAAGGGAAGCAACCGCAGCTTTGACCGGCTGGCCGATTGCCTGAAACAGTACACCTGCACACATCTGCACTCCATTTAAAAATGTCAGCAGAAGATAAATGCGGAAGCACTGTACAGCAAATTCCTCATACAAACTGGATTCTGTACCAAAAATCCGGATAAGCTGCAGTGGGAAACACTGGAAGATCACCCATGCCACACATGTGATAATTGTACAGACACCTGCACTCAATAAAAATGTCTTTTTTACCCTGTCATATTTCTGTGCGCCATAATTAAAACCTATGATCGGCTGGCTGCCGCTTGCTACTCCGATACCTACGGAAAACGCAATCATACTCACCTTCATGCACAGACCGAACGTAGTCAGCGGAATGTCCGGGCCATAGGCCGAAAGCGCACCATATTTAGTCAGCAGGTTGTTTGATACAAAAGCCACTACCGTTGATGTCAGGTTATTAAAACAGCTTGCAAATCCAAGACTTGCCATCCTGCAGGCAACAGACCAGTTCATAACCAGAGAAGCCCTTCCAAACTGAATCGTCTTGAATTTAAACAGATAGGCAACATTGCAAAGCAGGCCCACAAGCTGCGAAAGTACCGTGGCTGCAGCAGCGCCCTCAACTCCCCAATGAAATACAAAAATAAAAATCGGGTCAAGGATTGTATTGAGGATCGCACCGATCATCATGGCAAACATAGCATAGCGCGGGCTTCCATCAGTACGGATTGCGGAATTGATAACCGTTGCCACAATCGCAAAAGGAAAGCCGATCACAATAATACGGCCATATCCAACCGCATACGGCATCAGACTGTCCGTTGCGCCAAAAATACGGCACAGGGGACTTAAGAAAATAAAGGCGAACACCGCATAAAGTACACTGATAATGCCAGAAGCGATCACAGCAGTTCCCACGCCCTTTGCCGCCTTATCCGCATTGCCCTGCCCTAAATTCAGGCTGAAAAATGCCGCAAGACCATCACCAAATAGAGTAGCAACAGCAATCGCTATCGTAGCAATCGGAGCGATAATATTTGTCGCACCATTTCCAAGAAAGCCTACGCCCTGACCAATAAAAATCTGGTCTACCATGTTGTAGAGTGAATTGATGATAAGAGAAATAATGCTCGGTATCGCATAGCTCGCAAGCAGCCTGCCAATCCGCTCATAGCCAAGTGGATTCTCTGTTGTCTGTGTAGTGTTCATAATAAATGCTCCTCCTTTAATTAGAATTCTAAATATAAGATTAAAAAATTAGATTCCGATTATTACTGGTACATTTCTTGCAGTTGGAAATCTCATTGATTGCCCTCCCTTCTCTGTATTTAGAATTCTAAATATATGGACGAAAGAATACCTACCTCGTATTCTCCGTCATTTGCATAATGACCTTTTCAAAGATTTTTAAATCATCCTCGGAAATCCCAACAAAAATACTGTGCATATACTCCCCAATGCGTTCGGTTATATCATCCTGTATCGCAAGTGTCTGCTCCGTCAGTACAAGTTTTTTATACCGCCCGTCACTCGCCAGACTCTCCCGCCGCAAATACCCATTACGCTCCAGATTGCTGATAAGGCTTGTGATAGAGGAGCCTTTGATCTCCAAAAATTCTTCTAAGTCCTTCGGAAAAATATCTCTTTTTTCCGATTCAACAATAATATAATGTAGAATAAGCGCTTGAACACTGGTGATTGATGTATCAGTGAAAAAACTCGCAAAGTATCTCCGTATCCTCCGATTCAACTTATCATATTTTTCCATCAGCTTTTGTTCGTCCATGAATAGCCCCCTATTATGTAATTAGAATTCTAAATAAACAAAGTTATGATACACCCCGTCATCTTAAAAGTCAATAGCTAAAATGTCAGTTCACAGTTTTTTCAAATTTAACACCGACATGTCGTGTCTTCAGTTATAAATTGAAATTCCAGTACAATAAATCCTCTCGCCCCTTTTCCTCGTTCAATTTCCTGTCAAGCGCTACAAGATACTCTTCCTGCCCCAGAATCCTTGTAATGGGTTTCTTTCCCGCGGCAGCTATAATCTGCGGGATTTTATCGCGCACTAATTTACCATGGCTCATGTATTTTCACCATCCCGTTCCCTTTATTTTTTTCGGTCACCATTTAGCTTCTCCCTCACACACATCAACGCAAATCCCAGCAAATTTTGTCCCTGCCACTCATTCAGGTCAAACCGCCTTTCATCCTTCATAGAAAGACCAATTCCCCATATTTTATCCTGAACTGCGCATTCTGCCAACATATGATTTTTCGTTGCCAGAAGTTTTTGTTTCAATTCCTCATTTTGTTGAAACTTTTCCAATAACCCCTCATAAACAACTATCTGCCGCATTCCATTCCATACCGCATCCTCATAATTTTTTACAGAGCGTCCCAAGCCCTTAATTTTTCCAACATTAGATGTTTTTAATATTTCTTCCGCAGTATCCGTATCCTGAAAAAGAACTGCTTTCTGATACATCATATACTGCTCCATAGAAGAAAACCTAATGTCCCCCACACAAAAATCAGCCAAAAACCAGTTACTCAGATATCCGTTTATCTCCTCCGGGTTATGAAAACATATTACCTTCATCATGCCTGCAATCTCCTTTCTCTCTCCCTCTAACTGTAAAAAAAGCTTATTCGCGAAAAAAAGAGACCGCCTCACGTGCGGTCCCTTCCCATCCCTCTCTTATTCCGACGCCAGTGTAAACTGATCCACCAGCTCTTTCAGGCATGTCGCCTCCGCGGAAAGCTCCTCGCTTGCCGCCGCGCTCTCCTCCGCGGTAGCGCTGTTGTTCTGTACCACAATCGAAATCTGGTTGATGCCCTCGGACACCTGCTCCACCGACTCGGACTGTTCGCCTGATACCGTGGCAATGTTGTCTATCGCCTCCACCACTGCCTGAATACTGTTCACAACGCCTAACAGGACGTCAGCTGTGTTCTGGGCAATTTCCGTACCGATATGTACTGCCTCTGTGGAATTTTCGATCAGCTCCGAAGTATTCTGCGCCGCCTGCGCGGATTTCCCGGCAAGATTACGGACTTCCTCCGCCACAACGGCAAATCCTTTTCCTGCGGCCCCGGCTCTCGCCGCCTCCACTGCCGCATTCAGGGCAAGTATATTCGTCTGGAACGCAATATCGTCTATTGTCTTTAATATCTTTTCTATCTCCTCAGAGCTTGTCTGGATCCTCTCCATGGCTTCCACCAGACTCTGCATCTTCTGATTACACAGAAGCACTTCCTCGCCGGTCTGATGCGTCTGGCTCCTAACTTCCAGCGCACCGCTCGCCGTATGCTTCACCTGATCGGAAATAACGCTGATACGCGCCGCAAGTTCCTCCACAGAACTAGCCTGCTCCGTTGTGCCCTGGCTGAGCATCTGTGCGCTGGCCGACAGCTGGTCGCTGGCATCAGACACCTCCCCTGCGGAATGGTTGACCTGACGCATAGCGCCGCTGAGCTCTTTTCTCATATTCCGCATGGAAAGCAGAATGTTCTGGAAACTGCCCACATACACTTCCTCGTGCTCCGTGCGGACATCCAGATTCTGATTAGCCATCTCATTTAAAAGATAACTGATATCGTTGATCACAATACTCAACCCTGCCACAAGAGATTCCGTCGATCTGGCAAGCACACCCGTCTCGTCCCTGTTCTTAATTTTGGGCATCGGCGTTTCCAGGTCTCCCTCCACCAGCAGCTTCATCCGATTGACGCACGCTTTCATGGGACTGCCGATATTGCGGGCCAGAGCCAGGGCGATCACAACGGAAATCAGTATGGAAATCACAATCACTGTAAGATTTACGACAATGGCGTCACGCGTGGAAGCCAGATAATTGACCTGCGGGGCCGTCACCGCAATGCTCCAGCCGTCCGTGTCCGGCACGGGCGCATATGCCGCAAACATTGGATGCCCGTCGCTCATATAAGCGCCAAATCCGTTTTTCCCCTGGCGCATTTCGCTATGGATCGCCGCCAGTTCCTGCAGCGACGGATCGCTCTGCGCTTCCGCCTCAATATTCTGGACCGTGATCGTCTCAAGCGTAATATCCGCAATCGTATCGCCGGTCTTATTAATCATGTACGCCCGGCTGTTCTCACCGATCTGGATAGCTGTCACAATATCATTCAAAAACGTCTCCTGAGGTACAAAATAAACCACGCCGACAATGGAAGAACCATAAGCTTCCTCGGCATAAAGAGGTGCCGCAACCATAATGGACAGCTGCCCGGTAATCTTGCTGATTAACGGCTCCGACACATATATATTTCCCTGCAGCGCCTGACGCACATACTCGCGGTCAGAATAATCTTTGCCGTCAAAGATACTGATGCCGTTAGCGCCGATAATGTTTCCCCTCTGGAAACCGTGCATGGATACACGCTCATCCATAATAGCCTGCTTCTCCTCCACCGAAACGTCGGAATCGGCAAGCTGTGGAATATGGCCAACCTCCATGACAACATTTTTGTAGGACGCGAGCTCCTGCTGGGCACGACCCGCCGCCAGAACCGCGGTTTCGCTCATCATCTGCTCCACAGTCGTCATGGTGCTGTTATAATTGAGCGCAATACTGGAAGTTCCAGATGCCACCAGGCCTAACAGAACAGTTAAAATGAGACACAAGCTGATTTTCATACGTATGCTTTTCATTTCACCAACCCCCTCGTTTCCCATTATAAAAATTTCTGTTAACGCTTGTCAAGACTGTTCAATTTTCTGTTGCACTCTGGTACGGTAAAGCGTTCCGATACAGATATTACGGTCAAACGCGCACATTCTTCCCCATAATACAGCGTTAACCCAAATGGCTATCCGATTGTTTCCTTAAGTGCCTCCTTCAATCTCTTCATCGCTTCTTCCAAAATACTTCTCGGGCATGCCACGTTGACCCTCTGGAAGCCCTTTCCGCACTCCCCGAACATTGCGCCGCCATCCAGCCACAGCCTGGCCCTGTGTACGATCAAATCTTCCAGTTCGGTTTCCGATAACCCTGTCCCGGAAAAATCCAGCCACACCAGATAGGTTCCCTCATGCTCTGTCATCTTCACGCCGGATAGATTTTGTTCCACATAATTTTTTACATAAGCAATGTTGTCCCGCACATACGCGTGCATTGCCAAATACCACTCCTCTCCCTTGCTGTAAGCCGTCTCGCAGGCGATCAGCCCCATCACGCCAAGCTGGCTGATCCCGGCCGCATCAAGCTGCTTCCTAAAGCGTTGCCGCAAATCCCGGTTGGGGATGAAAATATTTGATAATACCATGGTCGCAAGATTAAAGGTTTTGCTTGGAGACGTACAGATGATACAGCGGTCCTCGTACTCCTTTTTCAGGCCCGCAAATACCTGATGCTTTCCCTGAAACACAAAATCCTCATGGATCTCATCACTGACAACAGTCACGCCATGTTCCATGCAGATATCACCCAGCCGGATCAGCTCCTCCTTTGTCCACACTCTCCCCACCGGGTTGTGCGGATTGCAGAGAAGAAACAGCTTCACCTTATTCTGCACAATCTTCTGTTCAAAATCCGCCAAATCCATATGATAGCGGTTATCCTCACCCCGGTACAGCGTGTTGCTCACCACGCGGCGCCCGTTGTCCTCTATCACTTCCGCGAAAGGATAATACACAGGGAGCTGGATCAGTACAGCATCCCCCGGCTCTGTGTACGCTTTCACTGCCATGGCAAGCGCCGTCACCACGCCCGGCGTTTTCACAAGCCACTCCTCCCGCGGCTGCCAGCCGTGCCGCCTGACCATCCAGTCGCGCACGGTCTCAAAATAGGGCGTTTTCACCTCGCTGTAACCGAAAACGCCTTCCCTCACCCGCTCGGCAAGCGCATCTTCTATGTAAGAGGACGTCTTAAAATCCATGTCCGCCACCCACATCGGCAGTATGTCCTCAGACATCCCCCTTTCCGCCGCAAAATCATATTTTAACGACCGGGTATTTCTTCTCTCAATCACGCTGTCAAAATCAAGATTTCTCTCCGCCATCTTTCGTCCCTTTCTCTGTGGCAGAACTCGTTTCACAAAAAACCCGCTCCAGCTCTGCCAACAAATCCCGCCTGTCCTCAATCCCCACCGACATCCGCAAAGTGCTCTCCGTAATCCCGTTCTTCTCCCGGACATCCTTCGGCACATCGGCGTGGGTCTGTGTCGTTGGATAGGTAATCAGCGTTTCCACCCCGCCAAGGCTCTCCGCATACTGAATCAGTTTTACCTTTCCCAAAACAGCCAGCGCGTCCGTCCCATTTTCCAGTGAAGCCACCACTTTCTCAAGCTGCTCTCTTGTGGGATTCTGTACCCTACTGTAATCGTAGCCTGTGCTTTGTCCCACCCCCGGATGCGCAAACGTCGCCGTCTGGTAAATCGGATAGCTGACCGCGCCGTAATGGTTTTTCCCGTCCTCATCCAAATGAATACATCTTGTCCCGATTTCTCTTGCCATCGCTTTTCCTCCGTCTCTCCCTTTACATGGAAACAGTATAACAGAAAGAACCGGGATAAACAATACATATTTTTCCTATCAATTATATATGTTTTTTGTTCTCAGCTTATAATTACGAGCAAAAACCCTCCTGACACAATTCGTTGCGGAAATGTAACCTTTTGTTGGTAGCACGCAACCAGCGTTCTTTCCTAAAATGAATCTGTGCAGAATGCAAATACAGAAAACACAAAGGAGGTTTATCCCTATGCAAAACACAAAATCAACCGCTGAAACCAAGACCGTCTACAAGCCAGTCGCGTTCCTGTTCGGAACCTTTCTTATCACATGGCTCTGTGCCGGGCTTATGACATATACTGACTACAACGCCGATCCGATTCTCTTCACTGTTCTGGATTTTCTGGAGAACGCTTCACCCTTAATCTGTGCCCTTTTCTTATTGAAAATGTCTCTTCTGCCCTTATCAGCCTTGAAGCATTTCCTTTTCGGCAAAACCGGGCATCTCTCTTTCTATCTCATTGTCCTATGTCTTTTTGCGGCGCAGTTTTTTAATTTCTATTGTTTCCGCCTGCCGGAATCTGGCTGCACTGTCCCGGTTTTCCTCTCCGTCTTTGCAGGACAGTTACTCCTCGGCGGCGGACTGGAGGAAGCGGGCTGGCGCGGTTACCTGCTGCCCTGTTTTCTAAAGAGATGGCATATTCTGACCGCCTCCGCCGCCGTCAGTCTGATCTGGGTGCTGTGGCATCTGCCCTATTTTCTGTTGCCGGATAGTCTGCAGTCGGGAGAAAATCTCATTTCTTATACGCTGGTCGGTGTCGTAACCGGCTTTATCCTTACCGCCATCTACCTGTTGACAAAGAGCGTCCTCCTGTGTATGCTTTTCCACAGCTGGCAGAATACAATCGTAATGACTATCCCTGCAGATACCGGGAATCCATGGTTTATGCTGACCTTTTTGCTGTTGGGCGCGGTTTCAGTCCTGCTCTGTATCCTTTTACAGCATACAGCCATGAACTTTTCCGCGCGGATTTGAGGCACAGCCAGGCTGTGACATGGCGGTTAGCATGACATAAAAGGAGAAGAAAAGCCATGAAAGATAATACCGAATTGAGCGAACGCCTGCGACAGCTACGGAAAAATGCCGGTCTGTCTCAGGAACAGCTCGCAGAGACATTACATATTTCCAGACAAGCCGTCTCCAAATGGGAGAGCGGTGTTTCAAACCCGGACATCCAGAACATCGTCCAGCTCGGAAAACTTTACGGAATCAGCACCGATTCCATCCTATTGGAGGAATCCCCTGCCCCGGAAGCCGCCGATATCATGCCGCAAACTTCTGACGCCGCGCCGACGGAAGAAAAACCGTCTGTTCGAGATCATAACCCGGCAAACGGCTTTCTCTGGGCTGTGCTTGGCGCAGTGATTGTGCTTGTGTTATATTTGGTAACCAATATGTTTTGACTCTGTATGCTTTTTACTGATTCTTTTCAATCGCCAGTCCGATCAGCCGGTCCATCTGATCCGCCATGAACAGCGAAATGTTCAGCACATCATCGTCCAGCTTCCAGATCATAGAAATCTTCGGGAACTCGCTGATATCGGGGTGCTTGGCAAAATCACGTTCATACTCACCCCGCAAACGCACAGTAAGGTCCCACCGCAATATCCGTCACCACGTTATCCTCCTCTGAAAACCAGATGCTGATATTGCCGAAGCCCTCCCCGGTAATGAGGCAGTTCTCCGCCTCCGCGTAGGGGGACGCATAAAACCCGTAAGCCTGCAATTTCTCCCAGGCGCCGTCCACGCTGATGCCCGGATAAATGCCGAAGATCGTCACATCCGCAAGCTTCTCCCCTTTATAGCCGATATGTCCCGCGTTGAGCGCCTCAAAGGTAAACAGCTCTTTCCCGTCCTTCGATCCCACCGTCCATTCCTCGAAATCCGGGTCGGGATGTTCCATTGCCACTCCATACTTTTCGGAAAGAAGCGTCTGCGCCGCGTCGAGAAAAAGGGCATCCTCCAAAATCAACAGCCCCAGATCCGCCGCTGTATCCGACCGCTCTTTTCCCGCTTTCTCAGCTAACATCTTTAAATACGTGGGCGTAAAATCCGCAAAGGACTCATATTGCATGGGATCGTACACAGGTGAAATCTCCGCCGCGCCTTCCATAAATCCATTAAGCCATTCGTCCACCTCCGCCTGATCAAATCGGAAGCCCTCATAACCAGAATGATAATCGGAATATTCCTCTCCCGCCTTTACAATTTCGTACACGGTTCCGTCCCCGTCCACATCCCGCTCTGTCGGAAAATCCGCTCCTTCTCCCATGTCATCCCACGCCCGCAGCGAACCGATTTCCACATAGGCGTTTTCCGCCGGCTCATACTGGTAAAACGTGCAGGGCCAGAACTCAGCGGGCGGCACTTGATTGTGCGACCATCCCGCCTTGATGACACCGTTATCGTAATAGGTGAGCATAGGATACGCACAAAATTCATTTTTCAATTCCCCGGTTTCCGGGTTGTAATCGTACACCGCCTCAAGGCTGCCTGCCGTAGTTGTCGTCGTCCATCTGACCAACAGCTCCTCCCTGCCATCCTGATCCACGTCCGCCACCGCAAAGCAGTTCTTCGCCATCTCTTCCGCGTCAAGCGTATCCTCTCCCCAGACCCCGACTCCCAGTTCCATGTCGGGAAGCCGGTATGCCGCCATGACCTGTGACAGGATGCCGCTGTAGTAGTGCCTGATCTGCGCCTGTTGGAATTTCTCCGGCGTCTCGATGAGAGCTGCGTTTTCCCTAGCCTCCGTGTTCGTGTTTCCAGCCTGCCCACTATCCGCAGCAGTTTCCGTACTCTCCGCCGGAGCATCCGTCTCCCCTCCCGCTGTATTCTCCTCCGTTTCTGCCATTCCGGGTTGTTTCGTTTCCGCCTGCCCTGTATCCGCACTCTGTAAACGCTTCCCTGCATCGTCATCCGAGCTGCAGGCCGTCAAAAACACCGCGCCCGCACAAATGAAAATTCCTACCGCAGCCCGTCCGTTTCTCCACATCTTCCTTTTCATAATGGCACACATCCCCTTCTTTCCCGTCCTCAGACCGCTTCCCTCATTTATGACAGCTTCGCAGCCATGCTGTCCCGGCTTTTCTCTTCGCTTTCCTTACCCACCGCCGTTCCCCCGGTTTAACTCCTCCACCACGCCCTCCGGCTTCACTGTCATCTCCACCCAGGCCGGGATGAACCCGCTCTTCACCGCATTCCTCACCGAGCGGATATTGGACCATGCCGAGCAGTAAAAAGGAACCCTGCCACACTCTAAAATTTTCACGGCAAGGCCGCTTGTCAGCGCAGCCGCCACGCCCTGCCGCCGATACGCCGGCAGCACGTCCACCCCGATCTGCCACATGGTTTCGCAGTCCGCGGAACATCCCGCCAGCCCTATCAGCTCTTTGCCGTCGTAGGCGCCGATCCCCAGAACATCCAGCTCCTTCCTGTCCTCGCACAGTGCGTTACCCCACTCCGGCTTATATAACTCCCGGAAATCCGATTGCTCCAAAGTCCGCAGCTCATAACCACACGGCAGGGCGCGCAGTTTTTCCACATCGGGAAGATAATACTCCGCCATGAAACAGACCTTCTGTCCAAACAGCTGCATCCGTTCATTCAGCCAGTGTAAATTGGGTGTCTCAAAGCAGTGGTAAAATTCAAATTTCCCGAGATATGCCTCCACAGTCTCCCGGTATTCCTCCCGCACGGATGCCACAATATTATTTCCGTAGGAAACCAGATTGCAGGCAATCGGCTCCTTATAGTATTTCCGCGCCATCGGTCCCACGCCGGATCTGACGATCACCGGATGCGCGCATAAAAAGTCCTCCGCATTGCAGTTGATGTCCAGAGCGGACTGTTCCATTGCAATTTGGAGGATTTCCTTATTTGTCATTTCATTTGCCCCCGAATCTTAAGCCCCCTCAGATACCCCTTCTGCTCCGGCGTAATCCGATAGCTCTCCACCGCTTTCTGGATTGCCTTATTGTGCGTCCAGGTCTCCAGCCTCTTTTCCTCAATATAGGGCAGGACCGTCTCATACTGCTTCGCCAGCGCCGTGGCGAAATACCATGCGATCATCATATTGACATAGTATTCTCCTGAGCGGATTTCTGAAACCATCTGCGGATATACCAGATCAAAATCCTCGTCCAGAAAATGCTCCATCAGCATCCCGGCGCCAAACCGCACCGTATACGTTTTGTCGGAGGCAATCCACTCCCTGATGTAAGGCAACAGCTCCTGCCGATGCTTTTTAAACACCTTCGGGGACATCTGGTCGCAGGTCGCCCAGTTATCCACAAAAGGCAGAAACGCGGTAAGCTCGTCCATGCACTGTGCAAAATCTTTCCTCTCCGCTATGATAAAAGCGTGAAGCTGGTCTTCCTCAAAATACTTGTGGGGAAGCGCTTCCAGAAATGCAGGGATGTCCTCCCGCTTCGCAAACTGCTTCGCCATCTTCCGAAGCGCGGGCGTGCGGACCCCGATCACGGTTTCTTTGTCAATCGTCGGTATCAGCTTTGCCTGAAAATCCCGGTAATCGGTATCCCTTTGTGCATACAGCATTTCTCTGATCTCATCAATGATCATCTCTTCACCCCCCATGCACGCTCCCGTCAGTCTGTACATACTGTCTCGCCAAACAGCACTTCCAGCTTCCGTTTCGCACCTTTCGCATCAAAGTAAAACCACCCTCTTGTCTGAATCCAAGTAATCAGCCAGAACAGGCACATCATACCCCCCGCTATCACAGCCACAATAAGGGGCGCTGACGAAGAAATCAAAAACCACGCCACCATGCAGAGGGTCACTGGAAAAAGCAGATGCATCTGGTGCGGGACACGCACTTTCATAGATACCACAGTCTCTCCCGCTTCCTCCTCTATGCTGCCCTCGATCACCGCCATCGAAAAATGATGCCTAAACCATGAAGTTTTCGGCTCTATCTTAAATTCCGACGCACCGACCTCTCCGACAAACGCCCCCTCGCCCAAGGGATAATGCGCGATCCCCCAGACCGCCGTCTCCCCTTTCAGGATCGCATACACTTCCGCCGGCGTTTTTTTCGTGTATATCGTATAATACAGCTGCGGAAAAATTCCCATCACACATCCCCCAGCAATTCTTCCAGTCTCCGCTTCGCCCTCCTCGCAGGAATATAAAACCCGCCTTTAACAAGAAGCTGCCCGACAAGGATAAAACCGAACGCCGACGCCGTAATCCCCCAGCCATCCGGCTGCCCCGAGATTACGGCGAGCAGGCCCGCCAGAAAAACCATCCCCGTTATGCCAAACCATACGCACAAAAAGGCAGTTACAAACCATAATAAACGCATACGGACAATCACTGCCGTCCCGCTTTCCTGCCCCTGTATCTGCCCGACGATCACAGGCAGGAAAGAATCTTTCACATGAATAATAATACCCGCAAAAAGAACATCCCCAAGCCTTGGCAGAAATTTAAATTCCCTTTCGCCGACTTTCCCGATAAATGCCTTATCCCCCGGAACGATCAGCCATCTGTTCTCCGTATCGGTGACAGATTGCAAAAGCGCCTGCACTTCCGCCGGGCTCTTCCCTGTCTGGATGGTGAATTTCATGCGCGGTATGATATGTATCATTCTTCCCTCTTCAAAAGATTACTGATCTCATCCACCATCCCATTAATGGTATTGATCTGGTTGGACATTTCCGCAATATCTTTTACGTTGCTCTCCACCATGCCGTTGATGGAATGGAACTGGGTATTCTCCTTGCTGATATCTTCGGCAATCTCTTTGTTGATGGTAACTGTACTCTGTATCACTTTTGCCTGTTTATGGTGCGCCTCCCCCATAGCGCTCACCGCATCCGCCGCGATGCCGAGAAGCTGTGTCATATCCTGTATGCCCGCATACACGTTTGTAAAATACTCGTTCTGCCGCTCCAGCTTCTGGGAGTTGTCATTGACATACAGAGTGATCTCTTTCACATTATCCTGTACTGTCTGAATCACCTTTTCCACCTCATGCAAAGACTCCTGCGTGCTGTTCGCCAGATTGCCCACTTCCTGTGCAACCACGGCAAACCCTCTGCCCGCCTCTCCCGCTCTTGCCGCCTCGATGGAAGCGTTTAAGGCAAGAAGATTCGTGGAAGAGGAAATATCGCTGATCAGATTTAATGTCATACCGATCTGATCCACGGCTGCAGATAATTTCTGCGCCACATCCGTTGTCTCAACCATAGACCTGGAGACTTCCCCGTTGATTCCTTTCAGTTCAGCAAGCCGTTTCTCATTCTCCCTCGTTTTTTCAAGCAGATCCCTTGAAGTCTGTTCCACCTTCTCCACATTATCCGCCACGACATTCTTCCACTCGTCAAGTTCATTCAGATTATCCATGCTCTCTCTCGTTTTTCCATCCAGCCTGTTGCTGCCTTCAAGCAGCATCTCACTCGTGGCTGAAAGTTCTTCCACAGAAGCGCTCTCATTTTCCGAAATCTGCGAAAGCGCCTGTCCTGCCTTTAAAAGACTCTGCGAGAGGGACTGTACGGAATCCAGCACGTTTTTCACCTTTTCATTATTCCGCTCCATCTCGTCTTTTTTTGCGTTTACAAGAAAGCGGTTGATCAGATAAGTTAACAGCACGGTAGTCGGCAGGGACAGGCTCAGACAAACGCCCCTGTCAGCTATGTTCGTAATAAACATTTCCCCTTGGACCGGCAAAAGAACCGCCCCTTTTACAAACCAGCCAATCACCAGGGAGACCACAATCTCCACCGACGTAAGGGCGACCAGCTTATAGTCGAGGAAAAATGTGGTAAGCACTACAAAGAAAAAGGCAAAGCCCCAAAAATCCCCCGCAGGAACCATATACTGGATAAAGTTCCACTGAATCAGCATGATCACAGCCACAAAAATCTTTCCGGCTTTCAGGCTGGACGCTTTCACGATGCCGTCCTCAAACCCCGTTTTGATAAAATAGATACCTATCCCCAGATAAATCAGACAGGTCACGTCAAAAATAAGTAACGCCGTCCATGAGACAGGCGGTATCCAGCCCATCAGCTTCATAAACGTGTACATAATGCCCGCGCACTGACATGCTCCCGGTATCAACAGCAAAACCAGCACATACACCTTGTTGATGTACTCGTCCATCGCTGTCAGACTTGTCTTTTTGTTCCCTTCCATAACCCCTGTTCCTCCTGTTTTAAAAATGTTTTGCGTATTCCCCCTACACGCATTTCCCATTCATAAACCGCCTTAACTATGTCAAGACGGTCTGATAAATTTTGGCATTTTTACAGCACAAAAAAGCCAGATTATGTTATATCAGAGTATAGCATAACCTCAGCTCTTCTTCCACTACAATTTTTAATCCATAATCTTACTTATCGCTTTACCGAATTACGATTCCGCCCCGCGGTTTGGGCTACTTGCCTGTCCCTTTTACATTTTATAATGTTTTTTTCAAAAAAAAAGCTGCAGGCCGCATTTGTTACCTGACGTTTACTTTCGAGGCAAAAATTTAAAATTTCCGCGCACGATTTGTGTTATACTCTAGATAATATAGCTGCATTTTTCACTAAAATGGGATTCCCAACATGGAGCGCATATGTACAAGATACTATTGGTTGACGACGACCCGATCATTCTAGAAAATAATCAGACCTTTTTCCGTTCCATGGGCTATGAGGTAATCTGTACAAAGACCGCTGAAACGGCTAAGGAAATCATTTTATCCAATGCGCTTGACTGTGTGATACTGGATGTGGACCTGCCCGGTGGAAACGGATTCGAGCTTTGCGAAAAAATACGGACAAAAACAGGTCTTCCCATCGTCTTTCTCTCCGGCTACACCGAGGAGGAAAGCCGGGTTCGCGGCTTGTCCGTAGGCGGCGACGACTATGTCTGCAAACCCTACAGCTTAACGGAGCTGGAGCTGCGGGTCCGCGCCCGCATCCGCGCAGGTCGAGCGGCACAACCGCCCAAATCTCTGACCTACGGCACTTTTTCCATTCATCCGTCCTCGTGCAGCGCAAGCTGCGGCTCCCGGTCCGTGGACTTTTCCTCCTATGAATTTGAGGTTCTATATTTTCTCGCCAAACACCCGGGGGAACTTTTTACGCCGGAACAGATATACGATTCGGTCTGGAAAGCCCCCATGAACAAGGGACAGAAATCCCTGCAGGTCATTATGGGGCGCATCCGCCGAAAACTTTATGATATATGCCCGGATCACGATTACATCCAGACGAAACGCTACAAAGGCTACCTCTTCGTACCTTTAGAGACAAAAAAGCAGGCCGCCCCGAAAGCGGCAGACAAAACCACTATGCCGACCAAAAGCCCGTAATTGGGACCCGTTCCTGCCGCCATACCCGCGCTGTCGTTCCTCACCGAAAATTCGGGCTGCACACACGCCTCAACAGCCGCATTCATTTCCCTGTCGGCAGGCGTACCCTGCAAAGCAAGATCCCGTGTACCGCTTCCGGCCGTGACTTTTGCAGCAGTATCCCCCGCAGACTGTGAATGCCCGTTTTCATCACCACCCCTGTGATCCTGCCAATCGAGTGTTGCAGTGGATGCATGTTTCCGTTCCTCTGCCTCAAATTCCGGCGTCTTCCGCGTCTGTTCCGTTTTCCCGGACTCCGCCGCTTTGTCATTCGCATTTGGTTCGTTCGCGTTCCGCTGCGTTAAAGGGGTTTGGGGTTCACCCGGTATTATCGGCTCTTCTGACTTTAGGGATTCGTTCGGTTTTGCCGATTCTTCTGGCTTTTCCGGCTCTCCGGGCGGATCTACGATAGCCGTCCCGCCGCCCCTGCTGCCTCCCAGATCCTCGGCGACGTCCAAGTTATTCGCCGCATACCGAAGCACATTGGAGTAGTACAGCTTTCCTTCCGTTTCACCCCGCAGCCGGATATAGGCATAAGGATATGCCGCGACGTCCCACTGGTCGCCGGGAAACGAAATATAAAAGCCGCTGTCGGCGCTTAATGTATTGTCTTCTCCCTCTCCGATCCAGTTTTCGCCGTCAAAGGAATACTCCGGCGAAACAGCGGCACAAAGCGCCCCTTCCTGCTTTGTATAATCGCCCCGGAAAGTACAGGCATGGCTGCGGATAAAAGCTTCCGCATTGGTAAATGTGAGTGGAAAATCATTGTAGACAACGGTGCAGGCTGCCCTCACTCCTGCCGCTGCCTGCGGGAAACTACCCTGTACCTGAAAACGCCGTCTCCCCGCCTGCTGTTTTTCCGTCCCCGCCATATCCCATGAAACGGCAACCGGCTCATGCTTCAAAAGGGTTCCCCGGGCATTCACCTTGCATGTAATTTCCGTGGGCAGGCACCCATCCAGAAGCTCCCCTCTCTCCACGACGACACAGACAGGTTCTGCTTCCGTCACCAACGGGGTTTTGGCATAATGAATGTTTCCCGATACATGGCAGGATGCAAAGGTATTCCCTAAAATCAGGCCCGCACCCTCCTCCTGCCACAGCGCATACCGTGATGCGCCGTCAGCGGCCGTTTCCACAGTCACGCCGTCAAGCAGCATGCATCCCTGTTCCACATGGAAAATGCCCTGCTCATTGCCTTCTCCCGTAAAGGTGAGATTGCCGTCGCTCCAGAACTCCGTGTCGGCACATACGAAAATCGTATACTCGCCGGTTTCCACAAAAAGCGGCGGCATATTCGGATAAGGCAGGAACATATAGGACTCATTCATGATAATATCGCCTGTCAGAACTGCCCTGCCACCGCTGTATTTATGTGATTCCAGCCAGCCTGTCAGCTCCGCCGCGGAAGATATGCAGTCTGCCTCCCCATCCTGTCCGGGCATTTCCACAGGTTCCGGCGGCAGTTGAAGTACAAACGCGGGCTCCGCCATGGATTCCACAGGTTCGGCCTCCGGCTGCGGTTCTGGCTCTCCCTCAGCGTCCGCCGCGAGTTCGGCGTCCGATGCCGGTTCCTCACCGGGCCCTGCCTCAGGTTCAGCGTCCGATGCAGGTTCCTCCCCAGGCCCTGCCTCAGGTTCGGCGTCCGATGCCGGTTCCTGCTCCGCCGACGGCGCGGCCGGCTCCATTGCAACAGCCGTATCATACAGATATAATGAAAGTGCAATAATGAAAATTGATAAAAGTAAACAGCTTTTCCCTTTTTTCATTTGTCTGTTCCTTTAGTTAAAATAAGGTGGATCATTACGATGAAACGAAGAATTTCTCAAAACTACGTGCTGCGTGCCGCGCTGCTTCTGGCGGCGGCCGCCATTGTGACCCTTGCGGGCCTTAGGGCGATTACCCGTTATGATAACAAATATATAGCAAAAGCGCCTCTCACACAAGGGGCATTTGCGCAAATTCCCGAAAAGGGATTCTGCTCGCTTGTGGACGGCTGGCTTCTATATCCCGACGCGCTCCTGTCCCCGGCAGATTTTGTCTCGCATACGGAACCGGCATACCTCACATGGGCAGGCGAATACCCGAATCTTTCTTCGTTCCATGCGGATAAAAACCCCTACGGCACAGCCACCTACCGCCTGCGGCTGCAAGGAGAAGGCATCGCCACGCTCTATCTGCCGGAACTCCCATGCGCTTCACGGGTCTATGTTAACGGACAGTATCTGGGCAAAACGGGCGAAGTTTCACCCGAATCCTACACTCCCCTGATCCGCGACTCCTTCTACTCCTTTCCCCTCGGGGAAGATACGGAACTGTTGATTCAGACTGCCAATTATTCCCATTATTACGGAGGGATATGGTTTGTCCCCGTAATCGGAAGCCCGGACAGCATCAGCCGTCTCGTGAGTTCCCGGATGCTTCTCTACGGTCTGCTTTTTTCCGTTTCACTGACGCTCTCCCTGTTCTGCCTTGTACTCTGGAAACGGGAGAAAAGCGCCACCGACCCTGCCTTATTTTATTTTGGCATGATGTGCCTCTGCTTCGCCCTGCGAATCTGCTATCCGTTTTTCAGGCTGCTCGGACTGCCTTCTGTGCGTATCCTGTACGCACTGGAAGATGCCGCCTCGCTGTTCTGCCTCTATTTCTCCCTGCGGATCGTTCTCCTATTATTTCTGCCGGACAGCTTTTGCAAAATCGGCTGGCTGCTCCATGCGCTTTCCCTGAGCGTCTGCGCCGCAGGCGTTGTCGTTCCCCTGTTTGTCATCCCCTCGCTTCCCGGGGTTGTAACCGTATACGGTCCCGCCATGTCCCTGTACAAGGCGCTCCTGTCATGTCTTTTCATCAGTCTCACCGTCTATGGCAGCTTAGCGGGGACGTCCCATGCCGGCATCATCCTCGCCGCCTCGGCGGCAAACGGGATCTGCCAGCTAAGCAGCGTCCTCTCCATCGGAAAATATGAGCCATTTGTAGGCGCTTACCCGGAGGAATACGGTGTCTTCTGCATGGTCATTGCCTTTTCCGTCCTGATGGCAAGGCGCAGCCGGGATATGGCTCTTGAAAACCAGAGACTGCATCTCCATTTACAGGAAGAGGTACAGGAAAAAACAGATCATCTGCAGAAGCTTCTTTCTGAGAGGAGCCAGCTGATTTCGGAGCTGGGCCATGATATGAAATCGCCCCTTACTTCTCTCTCCAATATGGCGCAGATCATCCGCTTAAATGACATTATGCTGGACGAGGATACCCGCGGAAGAATGGTACAAATAGAAGAGCAATGCAGCATTTTGTCAGAGCGTTTACGGGCGATTCAGGAAATTGCATCCGCAAGCGCTGCCCCCATGCAGACATCGCCTCTGGAGCTGCGTTCCTTTCTCTCCGAATTTAGCCGCAGCTGCCGCCCTGTCATTGAGCTTTACGGGCCGAACCTGACCGAGGACATCACTTCAAAACCCTGCCTGGTCATGGCAAACCGTGAGCAGCTTTTCCGCGCCCTGGAAAATCTGCTGTACAATGCCGCCGACTTTACGCCGCCGGAGGGCGATATCCTCCTCTCCCTGACCGCCGACAAAAGCCGGGCGTATATTACCGTTTCCGATACGGGCTGCGGCATTTCCGAAGAAGATCTGCCCCACATTTTCCACCGCTCCTACACCACCCGCGCCGACAAGGGCGGACAGGGGCTCGGTCTTGCCATCACCCACGCCATTATCTCAGAACACGGCGGAACAGTTGAGGTTTCCTCGGAAAAAGGAAAGGGGACCACCTTCACGATCAGCCTGCCTTTGTTGTAGGCTGCTGCCCTACTCTATTTTGGGTCATAATTCTGATATTTTTCTCACCTTTCTGATTTTCTTTTCCCGGCGCTTTCCCTATAATTTTTTCATGCAAGTTGCTTTCATAAAATGAACCAGACCCGGAAAGGAGCGCCCAGAAGTGAAACCTATTACCTTTATTGACGAACACGGAAGTTTTTCCATGAAGCAGCCGGAAAACACAAACTATCTGTATTTTCCCCTCGCCTCGGAAACCGGATTAAAAAGCAGCGTCACACCGAATCTTGGCGGCGACGCCAAAACCGATCAGGAAACCTTCCTACTGGAACCTGTCAGTTCCGAGAATCTGCATAATAACCGTTCCACCCGCAACTTCTTTTTTGTGACATATGACGCGGAAGTTTATTCCGCCACCGGCGCTTCCGCCGGACAGGAGAACGCCCGCTTCTCCCCATCACAGGATGAAAGCGAGTTAAACGCCGGTTTTATGTGGCATACCATAAAGCGCACTTCCAAGTCTTCCCCTCTCTTGGAAACGTCAGTCACGACCTTTGTGCCGAAAGACGACAATGTGGAAATTATGTATGTGACCGTCAGGAACCTGTCCTACGAAGAGCTTTCCCTGGCGCCGTACGCCGCCATCCCCATTTACGGGAGAAGCGCGGATAATATCAGGGACCACCGCAGCGTAACCTCCATGCTTCACCGCATCAGAACAACGGAAAACGGCGTCCTTGTCCGTCCCACCATGTCCTTTGACGAGAAGGGACACCGCATCAACCATAAAACCTATTATGTCTGTGGTTTTACCGCAAAGGGACAGGGCCCGGAAGGCTTTTTCCCCACCGTGGAAGAATATATCGGCGAGGGCGGCACCTTCACCCATCCCCGCGCCGTCTGTGAAAAACGCCCCGGCGTTCCTGCCTCTTCCACTGCCGAGGGACGAGAAGCCATGGGTGCGTTCTGTTTCCCAAACCTGACCCTCCTTCCCGGTGATAAGGCAGCTTATATTATCCTGTTTGGCGTAGAAAATGAGGAAAGCCGCATAGAGGAAATCTGTCAGAAATACAACACGGAAAAAAAGGCGATAGACGCGCTGGCGCAGACAAAAGCGCACTGGCAGGATAAGGTGTCCGTCGGTTTCCAGACAGGAGACAAAGATTTTGACCACTTTATGAAATGGGTATGTTTCCAGCCTTTCCTGCGCCGGCTGTTCGGCTGCTCCTTCCTGCCCCACCACGATTACGGCAGAGGCGGCAGGGGCTGGCGCGATCTGTGGCAGGACTGCCTGTCATTGCTCCTGATGGAGCCACAGGACGTCGGAAAGATGATCGAGGCAAACTACGGCGGCGTCCGTATCGATGGCACCAACGCCACCATCATCGGGGACGGAAACGGGAATTTTATCGCGGACCGCAACGGCATCGCCCGCGTCTGGATGGACCACGCCCTCTGGCCTCTTATGACCACGAAGCTGTACATTGACCAGACCGGCGATCTCGATATCCTGTACAGAGAGGCGCCTTATTTTAAAGATGCGCAGACTATGCGCGGAACCGGCATAGACACGCTCTGGTCGGCTGACAGCGGCAGCAGGCAGCTCACGGATAAAGACGAACTCTACACCGGCAGCATTTTAGAACATCTGCTGATTGAACAGCTCGCCGCCTTCTACGAAGTGGGGGATCACAATATCTACCGCCTGCGCGGCGCAGACTGGAACGATGCGCTTGATATGGCCGCAGAAAATGGCGAGAGCGTGGCGTTTACATGCGCCTATGCCGGAAACTTGCGGGATCTGGCTTCGCTCCTCCTGCTTTTAGACAGCACTACCGACAATCACCAAGTAGCGCTTCTGGAGGAAATCTCCGTCCTGCTTACGGATGATCCGGCCGTCTATGACGACATCGACAAAAAACATCAGATTTTAGAGGACTACGGCACACGCTGCCGCCATGCCATCACAGGAGCCCGCAGGACATTCTATCTCTCCGCCCTGGCCGAAAATCTGACGAAAAAGGCGGACTGGCTAACGGCGCATATCCGTTCTCAGGAATGGATTGACGGAAAAGAGGAAGAGGGTTGGTTTAACAGCTATTACGATAACCACGGACGGGCCGTGGAAGGATTCTTTGGCGATCAGGTGCGCATGATGCTGACAGGTCAGGTCTTTGCCATGATGGGCGGCGTCGCCGAGGACGGCCAGATACCCAGAATGGTGAAGGCCGCCGACCATTACCTCTACAAAAAAGAAGTCGGCGGCTACCGGCTGAATACCGATTTTAAGGAACTGAAATTCGATATGGGCAGAATGTTCGGCTTCGCCTACGGTGAAAAAGAAAATGGCGCCGTCTTCTCCCACATGACGGTCATGTACGCAAACGCCCTCTACCGCAGAGGCTTTGTAAAGGAAGGCTGGAAAGCGCTAAAAACCCTTGCGGACAATGCCCTCGACTTTCATACCAGCCGGATTTACCCGGGCATCCCCGAATACTTCCGCGCGGACGGGCGGGGCATGTACCACTATCTGACCGGCGCGGCAAGCTGGTTTATGATGACCATGATCACGGAAGTGTTCGGCGTACGCGGCGATAACGGCGCGCTCCTGATTGCCCCGAAACTGCTTGCCGGACAATTTGACGAGCAGGGCAAGGCGTCCATCACTGTTCCTTTTGCCGGAAAGACGTTTACCGTTGTCTGCCAGAACCAGTCAGGGAAAGACTTCGGCGACTATGCGATGGAATCCGCCTTCTGCGACGGCACCGCCCTTCCCGTAAAGGACAACGCCTCCGCCCTTCTCTCCCGAAAGCTGCTTGACAGTCTGCCGGAGGGCGCGCACAAAATTACTGTGAAGCTTGTATAAAAAACGATTACCCGGCAGCGACGGTTCAAAGAATGCTGTGCATTTTCCTACATAGCAGCCGCATAAGCGCCAGCGCACCTGAACGTGGGATTCGCTTCGCAGACCCGGATAAATATATTGTAGTAGAAAGGAATACATGAAATGAGATATGGATATTTCGACAACACAAACCGTGAATATGTGATCGAAAGACCAGACACCCCTGCCCCTTGGGTCAATTATCTGGGATCGCCCGAATACGGCGCGATCATTTCCAATAACGCAGGCGGTTACAGCTTTGCCAAATCGGGCGCCAACGGAAGAATCCTGCGCTATGTCTTCAACCAGTTCGACCAGCCCGGACGGTATCTTTATATCCGCGACAACGATTCAAAGGATTATTGGTCCGCCTCGTGGCAGCCGGTCGGCAAGGATCTGGACAGCTACAAAAACGAATGCCGGCACGGTCTGGGCTACACGAAAATGACCGCCCTGTATGACGGCATTTCCTCCGAGGCGGTATACTACGTCCCTCTCGGGAAAACCCATGAAGTGTGGGCCCTTACCGTAACCAACCGCTCGGACCGCCCGAGGGATCTTACCCTGACAGGTTACGCTGAATTTACAAACCACAACAACTATGAACAGGACCAGGTGAACCTGCAGTATTCCCTGTTCATCACCAGAACGCTGTTTGAGGAAAACCGAATCATGCAGCAGATTCACGACAATCTGGATAAACAGCCTGCCGGAAAGCTGGTTGACGGGAAATGTACCATAAACCGCTTTTTCGCGCTTGCCGGAGAGAAAATTTCCTCCTACTGTGGCGACAAGGCACAGTTTCTCGGAAACTATCACGGTTACGGCAATCCGCAGGGCGTCCTGTGCGGTGACCTGGGCAATGTTACAAGCTACAACGAAAATGCCTGCGGCGCGCTCTCATGCGCGGTTACACTGGCTCCCGGTGAAAGCAGAACCGTCGCTTTCCTGCTCGGCATGAAGCCTTCCGACGAGGCTGCCGCCATCATCAGCCGGTACGTCCGTCCTGCCGACGCGCTCACAAGGGAACTCGGCGAGCTGAAACGAAGCTGGAATGAAAAGCTTGCCCGGCTGCACGTCAACACGCCAAGCCCGGAATTTAATACCATGGTCAACACATGGAACGCCTACAACTGCTTTATGACCTTTATCTGGTCCCGCGCGGCTTCCTTCATCTACTGCGGCCTGCGAAACGGCTACGGCTACCGGGACACCGTACAGGATATTCAGGGCATCATCCACCTTGCCCCGGAAATGGCTGTGGAGAAAATCCGCTTTATGCTCTCCGCGCAGGTAAGCTGCGGCGGCGGTCTGCCCCTGGTGAAATTCACCCACAATCCGGGACATGAAGACACGCCCGACGACGCCTCCTACCGTGAGGAGACCGGGCATCCGGCATACCGCGCGGACGACGCGCTGTGGCTCTTCCCGACCGTTTACAAATATATCGCGGAGACCGGGAACACCGCATTCCTCGACGAAGTTGTTCCCTTTGCCGACAAGGATGAGGCAAGTGTTTACGAACATCTGAAGCGCGCCGTGCAGTTTTCCTTTGACCACCTCGGCCCCCACGGGATGCCCGCCGGGCTTTACGCCGACTGGAACGACTGTCTGCGGCTTGGCAAAGACGGGGAATCCACCTTTGTGGCCATGCAGTTTTTCTATGCCCTGACCATTCTGCGGCTTTTTGCGGCTTATAAAAATGATGCGGACTATGTGGATTATCTGGACGAACAGCAGTCGGAAATGAAGAAAAAAATACAGGGGCTTTGCTGGGACAGCGACCGCTTCATCCGTGGCTTTACGGAGGACGGAAAGCGCATCGGCGCAGCCTCTGACCCGGAAGCCAGTCTCTGGCTCAATCCCCAGAGCTTTTCCGTCATCAGCGGGCTTGCGGACGCCGGACAGGCAGATCTGGTCATGGAAAACGTCTATGAAAGGCTGAACACCAAATACGGCGCACTCCTGATGGACCCGCCCTACCACGCCCACGCCTTCGACGGCGCACTGGCTGTGATCTACAATCAGGGCACCAAGGAAAACGCCGGCATCTTCTCCCAGTCACAGGGCTGGCTGATTCTGGCGGAAGCCCTGCTCGGTCATGGAGACCGCTCCTTCACTTACTTTATGGAAAACGCGCCCGCCGCCCAGAATGACATTGCCGAAATACGCCGTATTGAGCCATACTGCTACGGACAGTTTACCGAAGGACGCGCAAGCGTTCACCACGGCCGCTCCCATGTCCACTGGCTGACAGGCACGGCATCCACCGTCATGGTCGGCTGCGTGGAGGGAATCCTTGGTCTGCGCCCGGATTTATACGGCATAAAGCTTTCGCCCGCCATTCCCCGGGAGTGGAAACGCCTTGAAATCGAAAAAGATTTCCGCGGAAAACATCTGCATATTGTTGTGGAAAACCCGAGCGGCCGCGAAACGGGCTTTGAAAAACTTCTCCTGAACGGCAGGGCACTAAACGATAATTATATTCCCGCCGAATTATTGGAACCAGAGAATGAAATTTTACTTACTATGTAGATACCTCATCCCCGCCGTCCATGCTCCACTGCGCCATATGGTTCATATCCCGGTATTTTTTCGGCGTCATCCCGGTCTGTTCCTTGAACTGCTGGATAAAATGACTCTGGGATGAGAAGGAAAGGCGGTTTGCAATATCGCTCAGCGCATACTCGCTGTATCGGAGCATATTTTTCGCCATCTCGATCTTCTGCGCCCGGATGTAGGCGCTGACGGAATCTCCCGTCTCCTTTTTAAACAGGCGGGAGAGATAGCCGGCGGACACGCCAAGCTGCTCCGCAATCTCCTCAATAGTGATTCTCTCTTTGATATGCGCGTAAATATACTCCTTACACACATTGATGTGGCGGGAGCCTGTGTCGCTGCGGCAGATCCTGCGCATCTTCTTTGCGTAGTCCAATACCATCTCGTCATGCAGATGCCGTATCTCCTGCAGGGTATGAATGTGGTCCAGGCTCTGGATATAGAAATCGCTCATCCGAAAAGCCTGTTCCAGTTCCATTCCCCGCTGTCTGCAGAGCCGCGTTATCATCGCCGTGGTTATCACAAAATGATATTTCAGGTTAGTGACCGGGTCCTTCGACAGCACGCCGACGCCATCGTTGTCCATAAAGCGCTCCTGCTCACAGTTTTTCCTGACCGCCTCCACATCGCCGCTCATGACCGCCTCATAAAACAGAAATTCTTCCGTCGGCTGACGGTGTTCCATCTCGTCAGCCACATCATCCGCTTCCAGCAAAAGCCATTCGTTCTGGTATCTCATCATTGTTCTCCGTATCAGGGCCCGGTCAGGGCAAACAATTTTTCAACAATGGCAGACATCTCCTCCTCCGTCCTCGTCCCGTCGTTGACAAGGCAGGGGATTTTTCTGTTTTCACATTCTGCTTTTACCTTTTCGGCAAACAGGATATCCCGTTTCATCCAGTTGTCAAAAGCCTTTTCCTGATCGGTGCAGTCCCGCAGGATGTAGGGCACCCATTCCCGTTCCCTATAATGTGAAATCTGGAACGCTGGGGTGGGAACAATCGAAATATAGTCATCCGCGCCATACAGTCCCATAACCTGGGGCGTGTATGCCGCCCCTTCGGTGACAATCAAATCAGCGTCCGCCTCTTTCAGCCGTTCAAACACAAACTCTGCCATTTCATCATAGACAAGGAACTCCTCCTCACACTGGATGGCCGGCTCCCTCATCCATGTCTCATCCGGCGTCATTTCCATACACTTTTTGCAGACGGGATATCCCATCTGTGCCGCCCTTTCCATAAACTGCTCCAGAAAATCATCCACCTTGAAATAGAAGGCGCCATATTTCTTTGCAATCCGTTCTGCGACAGTACTCTTTCCACTGCATGGCGAGCCGCCTATAAAAAGAATTCTTTTATCCATATGCCCCCGTTTCCTCAGACTTTTTCAATTTTCACCTTCACCTCATACCGCTTACACTCTCCGGGCTGTAAAAACTTGAGCATCCCTGTCTTTCTCATCACATCCCTGCCGTCGGGATAGCAGTTCCCCGGCTCTAAGCCGAGCACATAATCCCGCACGCCCATCATCTTCCACTCCACAAAGCCGTCCAGGCTTTCCGCGTCAAAGGTGATCGCAAGCTCCATGCCAAGCTTAGGCTGATAAATGGACGCCTTTCCCTCTTTTCCGTCAAACTTATGGTAATAGCAGCGCTCCTCATAGCCTGCCTGGGGTTTCTCCATCCGCAGACAGTTTTCGATGTCCTCCGCCGCATGTTCGTTTCTCGGTACTACTTCCTTTGCCGGAATCGTCACAACACTCTCCTCGTCCAGAAGGGGATATCCCATATTCATGTGATAGAGGATTTCCAGCGGTTCCACGCGGTCACCCGTATTTTCGATCTCGTCCCGGACCACAAAGCTGTTTTCCTTCTTTGATATCTCAACCTCCCGGCGAAGAACAAGCTTTCTCCCAAAGATCGCCTCGTCCTTCACCACGCCGCGCACGCGGATCGCGTCGCCGTCCTCCTGCCAGTATACCTGTTCCGCCGGCAGGTTTCCTATGGAGCCGTGCAAAGGCAGTTCTTCCCCCTCATCCGTGCTTGGCGTGCCTACCGTAAACAGACCGCATGTCGTCATAAATCCCGCTGTAAAGGATTGTAACCAGCCGTCGCCCTTCCCCTCATAATAAGCCGGCGCCACATAGCCGCAGGCCGAAAAATATCCCATATTGACGCCGTTTACGCGCAGTCTCGAAATATCCATGCCCCGGTCCGGGCAAAGCGTCATCATAAGCCCTTTTCCGTTTTCCGCCTGCAGCAGGCGCATCCCGTCGCCCTTCCCGCCAGCCAGACGGTGCTCCTCCACTCCCGAAACCTGTGATTCATGTCCAATATACGGATTCATACTACATACCTCCTGTCCCAAATCTGCGCGGAGAATGCTGCATTGCAGCCCTTCTCACATCAACCCCCTAACCGCATCATACACCCTGCGGTAACGCCTGTAAACCTCCATATACTTCTCATGTCTTACTTCATCCGGCAGATAAACTTTTGTTTTCTCCACCATATGCGCCGCCGCTTCGTCCAGATTCTGAAAACAGCCCACCGCGATCCCTGTCAGCATGGCGCTTCCCACCGTTCCCGCATTGGCGGTGGCAAGCGTCGTAAACGGCACGTTCAAAATATCCGCCTTCATCTGTGTCCAGACTGCGGAACGCGCCCCTCCCCCGGTGGCGTGCAGCATTTGAAAATGAATGCCGGAGCCTTTCAGCCATTCCAGATTGACTAACATCTCATAAGCCACGCCTTCCATACATGCCCGGTAAATGTCGCTGACCGTATGTGCCGCAGTCAGCCCGATCAGCGCACCCTTCGACCCGGTGTCCATATAGGGCGTTGCCGCCCCCGCAAAGTGTGGAAGAACTAAAAGCCCTGAGGGCTTATCCGCGCTGCCCTCCCCGTGCTCGCGCACATACTCCCTCTCCAGATACTCGTGTACGGAAATTCCACTCTCCGCCGCCAGCTCCTTCTCCTTCTTTGCCAGTGTGTCCACACACCACTGGATCAGCGCGCCGCCCGTGTAAGAAAAGGCATAGCACACATATCTGCCCGGTATCACATAGGGCACCACGGAGAAATACCCGTCATACATCACATCGGAAGGCGGCAGTCCCTCGTATACCGGCGTGATGCACTCCACTGTCCCCGCGCCCTCCACCGCCGTCTGCGCGTCAAACACGCCCGCCCCCACCGCGGCGGCAACCTGGTCGTGGCTGATACTGACAATCTGCGTTTTCTCCGAAAGCCCTGTCTGTCTGGCAATGCCAGGGAGAACGCTCCCCGCCGAAGTCCCGACAGGCACTGCTTCAGACATGAGCGACACGTCGATCCCCGCCAATTCAAAAAGCTCCCTGCTCCAGCCAAGGGACGCGATATCAAAAGCCATGGTTCTGGTGGCAAGGGAATAGTCGATCTGCGCCTTTCCCGTCAATTGAAACACCACATAGTCTTCCATCAAAAAGGCGTGCTTCGCCTGTCCGTAAACTTGCGGCCGGTGCTTTTTTATCCACATCATTTTTGGAAGGCTGTACATCTCATGCGGGCGGAGCCCCGTGATGGCGGCAATCTTTCGGCCATCCATTTTCTCCGTCAGTTCCAGACACTCTTCCCTCCCCCTTGGGTCTGTGTAGAGCATCGCCCTGTGGAGGGGCTTTCCCGCCCCGTCCGTAAACACAAAGGTCTCCCCAAAACTGGTGACACCGATCCCGCGGATGTCCGGGTATTTTTCGGCCATCGCCGAGAGCACCGAGAGCACGCCTTCCATGATGCTTTCCGCATCCACCTCATGTTCGCCGCCGCCCCTGGTGACGGGATAGTCCCGGTACGCCCGGTCAATATCCTTTCCCTCCTCAGAGAAAACCGTCAGTTTACAGCCCGTGGTTCCGATATCCAGTCCCGCTATTTTCATCTTTTACCGCCTCCTGTCCCTGTACGCTATCCCCCACACAATCCATTCCCATTGTACTGTCGTGCTTCCCGCCATGATTCCACTCTGCGGAATCTCAGAATCCGCGGACGAGTAAACTCGTCCTGGAGAATGCCTGTATTTGGGCATTCTCCCGAGTGAAACATAGAACTTCTTTTCACTCTATCAGCCGTCAATCTCCACCCACTCATAGCCAAGATAAGTGACAAACGCCTCCCGCAAAATCTCCTTCATGTGCCCGATGCCCACTGACGTGTGGTGCTTGAAGCCGCCCCTCGCCAGACGGATCAGCTTATCCTGCATATCCGGGATTTCACAGACAGCCGCACAGCCAAAAAATGCCTCCTCAATCTCATCCTCCGTAAACCTCGCCTCGGAAGCGTACACAACCAGCTTTCCGTCCTTCGTCTGGCAGTTGGAGAGGGTAATGTCCCCGGCTTTCATCCGCCCTTCGCAAGTGCCGCACCCGCTTCCCGCATCCGTCTTGTCAAACATCTTGTGGCTGGTCACCCTGCCCTTGTCCGTCATCAGGGAATTAGGCACAGGTCCGCAGTGGAACAGAATCACTTTGTTCTCATCCTCACCGTAATTGTTGTTCCAGTCCAGAACTGTGGTCGGCGTTTCGCTGGCTAACGCCATCGCCCGCATCGTGACGGCGGAGCACATGTCAATCTCACAGGAGGCGGTAATTCCCCGGTCATTTAACTCAGACAAAAGCACACAGGGACATACCCGCAAAATCTCTTCCATTTCATTCCAACAGCGCACCGCCAGCGCGTCCAGATGGTACACTTCTATGTACTCGTCGATGACAACCGAGATTTTGGCGAGGGTGTTTTTCTTCTCCTCGGACACGCCGGAGAAATCCGTATAAGCTTCAAGCGCCGCCTTCTTTTCCACAACCTTCCCGTCCCCGTCATCCAGCTTCCCCACTTTGAAGACAAGCTCCGACAAATCAAATGATTCCACATTGATTCCGTATTTCTGCATGGCGATCTCGTCAAAGCGGACGGTTTTAAAGGCCGTGGTTCTCGCGCCGATACAGCCGATATTACAGCGTTTCATACCGTTCACCACCCGGCAGACAGCGGCAAAATCCCTGAGATTTTCCGCAAACTTCTCACTGAGGGGATGCACCACATGCGGCTTTAAAACGGTGAACGGCACCTGATACTGTGTGAAAACGTCCGTGACGGAGAATTTGCCGCAGAAAGCGTCCCTCCTGTGTGCAAAGTCCATCTTGCCGATCTCATCGGGATAAGCCTGCATCAGGATAGGCACGCCCGCATCCTGCAGGGCCGTAATCGCACCGTTTTCATCCGCAAAAATCGGCATGGAAAAGATCACGCCGTCGTACTGTCCTTCATGCTCTTTGAGCCACTTGGCATAGAGAAGTCCCTCGTCCCTCGTCTCCACACCGCCGTAACGCGTCAGTTCCGCATCCATGGCAATATACGCATAACCCGCATCCGTAACGGCCTTAATCATATCCTCCCTCGCCCCGTAGATCAGCTCCCCCGGCATAAAACCGCGGTTACAGAAGCATAACGCAAATGTCATTTTTCTCATTCTGTTCGTCCTCCTTACCCAAAAAGAAACGGCTGCCCAGACAGCCGTTTCCCTCTATCTGTTATGCTCTTATTTTAATCTCTGTCCATCGGAAAATATATAGATATCTGTCCTATTTTCTTTGATTTTGTTCGCAGAACTGGTATAATCTGAGGTGACACTGCCAATATGCCGCACACAAATATCGAGGACCGCCATGATCTCAACTTTTAATCTTTCCAAACTCAATTCTCTTTTGCAGGACTTTTACCGAATCACAGGCCTTCGGATCACCGTCTTCGACGACGCCTTCCGCGAACTGACCGCCTACCCGGAGCAGATCGCGCCCTGCTGCCGGATCATACGGGCTGACAAAACCGCAGCCGCCCAGTGCGCCCGCTGCGACGCACACGCCTGCGAGATGGCAGCCAAAAGCCGCAGCGCCTACACATACCGCTGTCATGCCGGATTAACCGAGAGCATCGCCCCGCTCACTCTGGGCAATATCGTGATCGGCTATCTGTTTTTTGGCCATGTATTTTCCTACCCGTCCTATGAGACCGGCTGGAAAAACGTCCGGGAAAAATGCGCTTCCTACCACATTGACGAGAACGCGCTGAAGGCTTCCTGCCTAGCCAGTCCGCTTATTTCGGAAGATTATATTGCATCGGTTTCCCACATCATGCAGGCGGTCGCCTCCTATCTTTGTCTGGAGCGGATGGCAATCGTACAGCGCAAGGAACTGCCCGCCAGGATCGACGAATATATCAGCGCGCACTTTACCGAAGAAATGAACGTCACTGACCTTTGCCGCCGTTTCCAGATCGGAAAGACCTATCTCTACGAAATTTCCGACCAGAATTACGGCTGCGGTATCGCCGAACATATCAGGACCCTGCGCATAGAAAAGGCGAAGACGCTTCTTGCTGAGCATCCTGAATGGAAAATCAGTAAGACCGCCTCCGCCTGTGGTTTCTCTGACTACAATTACTTTATTACCGTGTTCAAACGGCTTACCGGCATGTCTCCCGGGAAGTACCGCAATGCCCGCAGGCAGGACAGCCGATACATTTCCGCCCCTTCTTCTTTGCCCTGACAAGATAAATGCCCGCCGCGCAAAGAACGATCAGCAAAATACCCGCTACCATTACATTCGCCATCTGTTTCCCCTTTCCGCGTCCGTTTTCATCAGACGCCTTATTTACGCTGCCTTTTTCAACCCATACTCCACGGAGAACTGTCTGTTCGTCCGCTGTACCAGCCATACGACCATAGCCGCCATGGAAAGCACCGCAGCCAGTCCCGGGACAAAACCGTTTCCGACACTTCCCGTAGTAAACAGCGTGCCAATCTGGTACACGAGAAACGCCACGGTAAATCCGATGCCCATCTGCAGCCCGATGCCTGCCCACAGCCATTTTTTGCTCTGCATCTCGGAGTTCATCGCGCCGAGCGCCGCAAAGCAGGGCGGCGTAAACAGGTTAAACATCAGATAGGCTAAAGCCGCTGCCTTCGTGAGCGCCATCGCCTGCGCCACCACATTTCCGTCCCCCACAAGCGCCAGTTCCTCCGTGTCAATAAACGCGCTGAGCCCATAGCAGACCGCCAGCGTACCGACCACATTTTCCTTGGCGATAAAGCCGGTAACCGCAGCCGCCGCAAGCTGCCACGCCGCAAAACCGACAATCGGCACAAGAAGAACGGCAATGGGAGAAGCGATAGAAGCCAAAATGGAAGTGTGCTCCATTCCCTCTTCCACCGCCTGCAGCCGCCAGTCAAAGGACTGCATGATCTGCACCACCGTATTACATACGAGAATAATGGTTCCCGCCTTGACGATATATGCCCTGCCGCGCCCCAGCATGGAAATGACCGCCCGTTTCAGGCTCGGCAGCTTATACGCCGGCAGCTCGATGATAAAAAAGGATTTTCTGAATTTATAGCCCGTCACCGCATTGACTAACAGCGCTCCCAGTAAAATCAGCACAATACCCGCAAAATACATCAGCACGCCGACCCAAGGCGTCTTCTGGAAAAACGCACCCACAAACAGCGCGATCACCGGCAGTTTTGCGCCGCAGGGCATAAATGGTGTCAGCATTGCCGCAGCGCGTCGTTCCCTCTCATTTCTGATGGTCCGGCATGCCATAATGCCCGGAATCGCGCAGCCCGTACCGATTACCATGGGAATCACAGACTTGCCGGAAAGCCCCACCCTCTTAAAGACCGGGTCAAGCACCACCGTAGCGCGCGCCATATAGCCGCAGTCTTCCAGAAGTGCAATCAGGAAGTACATCACCATCACAAGAGGCAGGAAGCCGACCACCGCCCCCACGCCGCCGATGATGCCGTCCACCAGCAGAGACTGTAAGAATGGATTCGCGCCCTCCACATGTACCGCCACGAAACCCTGAAAGGTTTCAATCCAGCCCACCAGCCAGTCGGCAATCCATGTGCCCAGGGTGGATTGGGAAATATAGAATACCAGAAACATGACCACCGCAAAAATCGGAATGCCAAACCATGGACTGGTGAGCGCGGCATCAATCCGATCCTGACCGTTCTTTTCCTTCGTCAAAACCTTGCGCTTCTCCACGCTTTCCACAATCCCCTTCACGAACGCAAACCGTTTCCTGTCGGCGGTCTCCACCGCAGCTTTGTCATGCAGATCAATTTCACCCTGCCAGTAAGGCGCCTTTTGTACAATGCCCTTTACAGTGACAGCCTTCTCCACCACCGCTTTCAGGCCATTATGCCCGGAAGCCGTGGAAACAGTCTGCAGCACAGGGCATCCAAGTTTCTCTGATAAGAGCGCTGCGTCGATTTCCGTATCCTTTTTCTCGTTGATGTCGCTTTTATTCAGGGCTACTACTACCGGGATGCCAAGCTCCAGAAGCTGGGTCGTAAAAAAGAGGCTTCTGCTCAGATTGGTGGCGTCCACGATATTGATGATCGCGTCCGGGTTCTCATTTTTCACATACGTGCTGGTGATACTCTCCTCAGATGTGAAGGGCGACATGGAATAGGCTCCCGGCAAATCTACCGCGATCAATTCCTCCGTCCCGTCATAGTAGACCCTTTTGATACGGCTTTCCTTCTTTTCCACGGTGACGCCGGCCCAGTTGCCGACCTTTTCATTCCTGCCGGTAAGGGCGTTGTACATCGTGGTTTTTCCGCTGTTGGGATTTCCCGTCAGTGCAATTCTCATCTCATAGATCCTCCTCATTCTCCATTCTTTTCTGCGCTCTGCCCCATCCTTCGCCCCGTCGTTAGTATTGACTAACTCATTTTTCAAAATAATGCCGGCACTGCTGCCGACAGATTCTAACGATTCCCACGCAGGACTGACACAAAGCTGACATCCGAAATTTGCCAAAGGCGTCCAAAAATGAAACGCCTTTGGCAAACCTGCGGACTATATTGAAATAGCTTCCGCTAAATCAGTATCCATATTGTATCTGGCGTCCTTGATCGAGACCACACATCCGCCCCTGATATGGGAGATCACTGTAATCGGTTCCCCGCTGTAACAGCCCAGCGAAAAGAGGAAAGATTTCAGTTCTTCATCCTGTGCCTGTATATCCTTCACAATGTATTCTTCTCCAACTCTCGCATCAGTCAGATTCATAACTGCCTCCTTTTGAGATTGGTCCTTACTTAATCTGCATATTGATTCTTCAATTGTGGTTAGTTTTTGCTAACTACAGTTAGTTTAATATAACTCTTCGCCATTGTCAATCCCATTTTTTTAAATATTCTCATTCCCCATCCGCTGCATATCGCAAGAGCCCCCTGTTTTGGTTGTCTTTCCCCTTGGAAAATGGTATGATGGCAGTATCTGAAACGAGAGACGGCAAAAAGCTTGCACTGATTCTTTCCCAGACATTGGAGGAAACACATGAGTTATATCAAACACCGCGCAGACGAATCGCAGGAAGATTATCTGGAGACCATCCTCATGCTGCAGAAAAGACTGGGACAGGTCCGCTCCATAGACATCGCAAACGAAATGAATTTCTCCAAGCCAAGCGTCAGCATCGCCATGAAAAATCTGCGCGAAAAGTCTTACATCACTATGTCCGAAAACGGCTTTATCACGCTCACCGAAAGCGGACAGAAACGCGCCGAAAACGTGCTGGAACGCCACACCATCCTCTCCGACTGGCTGATCAGCATCGGCGTAAGCCAAAAAACCGCGTTGGAGGACGCCTGCCGGCTGGAACATGACCTGAGCGAAGAGAGTTTTGAGGCAATCAAGAAGGCTGTGCGCCCCTCTTAGGCATTCCTCTCCCTATTCTTATCCAAATCTTAACCGCATTTCATGTATACTATTTTATAGATCGTGCCGGACAGGCCGCGCTTCGTGCCTGTCATGCTGCGTTTCCCTTTGACCAAGGAGGCGTTTCCCATGAAAACCATGAAAAAGATCCCCAGAAGTCTGACGAATATCGTTTTTACTGTTTTTATTTTAGCCGCATGCTTTGCCCTGTGCCTGCTGATTCAGACTGCCTCCGGCGCACATGCGCTGATCCCCGCCGTCTTTATTCTGGGAACCTTTTTGACCGCCCTTTCCACGGACGGCTATATTTACGGTGTCATATCAGCCCTGGCAAGCGTTTTTATCTTCGAGTTTGTCTTTGAGCTTCCCTATTTCAGCTTAAATTTCACCATCGCCGACAATCTGGTCACCTCCGTGATTATGATCGTCATTGCCTGTGTCACCTGTACGCTGACCACTAAAATCAAAAAACAGGAGACACTAAAATCACAGGGCGAAATGGAAAAAATGCGGGCGGATCTGCTGCGCGCCGTCTCCCACGACCTGCGCACACCCCTCACCACCATCTACGGCGCAAGTTCCGCACTGCTTGAAAATGACAGCGGGTTATCCAGCGGACAGAAACAGAAAATGCTGCAAAGCATCCGCGAGGACGCCGCATGGCTCACCCGTATGGTGGAAAACCTGCTCTCGATCACAAGACTTGACGGCACAAACGTCAGAATTATAAAAACTTCAACCGTGCTGGATGAGTTTATTGACGCGGCGCTGCACAAGTTCTATAAACGCTATCCCGACCGGGAAGTGACACTCGAACTGCCGAATGAATTTGTCACCATACAGATGGACGCGCTCCTGATCGAACAGGTTGTGATAAATATTCTGGAAAATGCCGTTTGCCACGCCGAAGGAATGACCATACTCTGTTTAAAAGTGTCCATCCTCCCCGGAAAAGCCGTGTTTGAGATAAGCGACAACGGCTGCGGCATAGAAAAGGAGCGGCTGAAAACCCTATTTACCGGCTATTATCAGGCGGAAAACCTGCCGTCCGACAGCAGGCGCAGCAATGCCGGAATCGGTCTATCCGTATGTGCCGCCATCATCCGGGCGCACGGCGGAACCATTATGGCCAAAAACCGCAAAGAGGGCGGCGCGCTCTTTCGCTTCACATTAGACACGGAGGAGACGACAGATGGGCAGTAAATATAAAATACTTGTGGTCGAAGATGAAAAAAACATTCGGCACCTGATCGGCGCCCTGCTGGAGGCGGACGGCTATCAGGCTGTTCCGGCAAGAGATTTCGCCAACGGAAAAATGCTGTATTTCTCACACCATCCCGATCTGGTCATACTGGACCTCGGCCTTCCCGACGGGGACGGCATGGATCTGCTTCTGGAAATCAGAAAAGAATCCCTTGTGCCTGTCATTGTTTTATCCGCCAGGGCAGACGAATCGGATAAAGTAGAAGCTCTGGATCTGGGCGCAAACGACTACGTCACCAAGCCCTTCAGCTCCGCCGAGCTGATGGCGAGGGTGCGTTCCGCCCTGCGCACAGCCGCCCTTCATTCCGGCACGGGGCTTTCCCCCGAAGGCACGTTTACTCTGGACGGTCTTTTCATCGACTACGGCGCAAGAAGGGTGTTTCTCGATCAGTCGGAAATCAGACTGACCCACACCGAATTTGACATCCTTTCTTACCTGTCACGCTGTTCCGGGAAGGTGGTCACCTACAGCGCCATCATAAAGGAAATCTGGGGCTACAGCGATTCGGGCAGCATCAAGAAGCTGCAGGTAAATATGGCGAATATACGAAAAAAACTGGGTGCGAAACCGGGGAAGAAAAACTATATCGAAAATGAACTCGGGATCGGATACCGCATGTAGGAGGATATAAGAGTTATGGATATTTTTGATATTTTGGCACTTGCCGGGGGCTTAAGCCTGTTTCTTTTTGGCATGAGCGTGATGAGCGAAGCGTTGGAGCGGCGCGCGGAAGGGAGTCTAAAACTGCTCCTCGCCAGACTGACCCAGAATAAGACCGCCGGCTTTCTGACGGGCCTGGTCGTCACCGCCGTGATCCAGAGTTCCTCCGCCGCCACCGTGATGGTGGTGGGTTTTGTCAACTCCGGCGTGATGACCTTAAAACAGGCAATCAACGTGATCATGGGGGCAAACGTGGGCACCACCGTCACCGCGTGGCTTTTAAGCTTAAGCGGCATTTCCAGCGACAACCTTTTTGTCAAGATGCTCAAGCCCACCTCCTTCACGCCCATTCTGGCAACGGCCGGCATCCTTCTTTTTATGTTTGGAAAGACAAGCAAGAAAAAGGATTCCGGCACCATCCTTTTGGGCTTTGCCACCCTGATGTTCGGCATGGACGCCATGTCCTCCGCCGTATCGGGACTTGCCGACGTGCCCGCATTCCAGCAGATGTTTATCCTGTTTAAAAATCCTGTTCTCGGTATCATCGTGGGCGCTGTGCTCACGGCGGTAATCCAGTCGAGCTCCGCCTCCGTCGGCATCCTGCAGGCGCTCGCCTCCACGGGACAGGTCTCCTACGGCGCCGCCATGCCGATCATCATGGGACAGAATATCGGCACATGCGCAACTGCCCTCCTCTCCTCCTTCGGCACGACGAAAAATGCCAGACGGGCGGCGGTCGTCCATCTGTCCTTTAATATCCTTGGAACGCTGATCCTGCTCCTCGTCTTTCTCCCCGTATCCCTGTTTGTAAAACCAGCGTTTTTGGATGAATCCGCATCCCTGTTTGGCATCGCGCTCACCCACTCCGCCTTTAACATTTTGTGCACCTTCATACTGCTTCCCACATCCGCCCTTCTGGAAAAACTGGCGGTGAGACTCGTCCCCGACGCCGAAACGGAAGAAACCGCCTCCCTGCTTGATGAAAGACTCCTTGCAGCGCCCCATATCGCGCTGGACAGATGCTATACGCTGGTGCGGGATATGGCGGAAATCTCCACCACATCTTTAAAAAACGGGATGAATCTTTTGACCCGGTACGATAAACAGACCGCTAAAGAAGTAATGGAAGCGGAAGAAAAATGCGATCACTATGAAGACATTCTTGGAACCTACCTTGTGAAACTGAGCAATTATCAGATGAGCGACGCCGACAGCGGCAGCGTCTCCATGATGTTAAAAGTGATCGGCGATCTGGAGCGGATTTCCGACCACAGCGTTAATATTCTAAAGTCTGCGGAAGAGCTAAAGGACAAAAAACTGCAGTTCACCCCCGAAGCCTTAAAAGAGCTGGACGTGCTCTGCAGCGCCGTATCAGAAATTATGACGCTCTCCTGCACCGCCTTTGTACAAAACGATCTGGAACTGTCACGAAATATAGAACCGCTGGAACAGGTCATCGACGATTTGAAGACCCACATGCGAAACGCCCATGTAAGGCGTCTGAAAAAAGGGATCTGCTCCATCGAGACAGGCTTTATCTGGCTGGACCTCCTCACCAATCTGGAAAGGGCGGCAGACCACTGCTCCAACATCGCCATCTGTATCTTGGACGCTGCGGAAAACAGCATGAATCTGCACCATTCCCTTTCCGTAATGAAGGAGGAAAGCCCTTATTACAAAGATCAGTATGCCTTCTACTCCGAAAAATATGTACTGCCAAAGGTTAACGGATGAAATTTGTTCTCTGCACAGGCTCCTTCTCCGGCAGGCCGTAGGTTTCCTTCCCGAGCGCAATGCTCTTCATCAGGAAGGTCATATTTCTGGCAAGCGCGCGCATCGTCTGCAGCCCTTCCGCGTCCTGCGCAGCCTCGCCCTGCACCCTGCCGTGCACGCTGTTCCAGTACTGGCTGGATGCTACCGGCATACCGCAGATCGTAAAATACTTGTTCAGCTCGTCAAAGGTCGCCGACATGCCGCCCCGCCTTGCCACCACGACGCTCGCCCCTACCTTCATGCTCTTGTCAAAAGGCGTGCTGTAAAACAATCTGTCTAAAAAGGAAATCATCGTGCCGTTTGCGGACGCATAGTAAACCGGCGACGCGATCACCAGCCCGTCGCACGCCTCAAATTTCGGCGCCGTCTCATTCACCATATCGTCAAACACACATTTCCCTTTGTCCGCACATGTACCACAGGCGATACAGCCGCGGATATCCTTGTTTCCGATCTGGATCGTTTCCGTTTCCACGCCCGCCGCCGCAAAAATCTGCTCCATCTCTTTTAAGGCGATGGACGTGTTGCCGCCTATGCGGGGACTTCCGTTGATCATGAGAACTTTCATTGCATTTTCCTCCATTCTGTTTTCTGTTCGGTATTGTGCCACACCTTTAGTTAAAAGGCTGTAACTTTTCGTTATACTTACTACATTCCAGTTCCATTCTTTTAAAATCCAGACACTGCTTTCTCTGGCTGTAAAATTTTCTCCCGAAATATATTTTTGATACAAGACATTTGCCGTATTTGTCAAGTCCCTTGCATGTTCATTGCACCATTCCAATTCTTTTTTGAGAAGTTCCTTTTTCTTTCTTGTATCCCTATTATCATGCTTGCGGATTTTCGTATCCATTCGTTGTATCTGTGCATCCTCAACCGGTATCATAAGATTAAAGTTTAAAACACCTATAAGCGTCCCATTATGTACGATTTTCTTAAAGTCTACCTTATCTCGCATTTTTTCATGCTTTTTCTTAGGTTTTGAAAGCGGTACACAGTATTTATGTTGATTACATATAAGTATTACTCCAAGAAAAGGACGCTCATCTTTCCCCGTCTGCGGTGAAACGGAAAAGACTCTGTCATCAATATGATGCAGATTTCTAATGTATTTCATGTCTATTCGATAGACTTCTAACGGTAATTGTGTCATAAAATTCCCCCATAAATTTTTCAAGGACTATGTCGCCATAGTCCTTGAATGTAGTGTCACCGCAGCAACGCTAACGCTTTTTGAACGTCCACTTATCGGCAGGACTCTCCTTTAATAGTATTCTACCAAATTCCAAAAGAATGTCAATCGCCATTTTAAAATCTGCCCATGCCTTCGGCCACCCTGCGTAAAACGCCGCATGGGTTAAAATCTCGGCAATTTCCTCTTTCGTGATTCCGTTATTTTTCGCACTCATCAGATGGTACTGGAACGAAGAATCCACCAGTCCCTGCGCCATCAACGATACGACCGTCACAAGAGAACGGTCCCGCAAGAAAAATCTTTTCCTTCGTCTGAAAATAATTATAGATGGAAGTCCTGATAAAGGTAGTCGCATGAAACGACATCTGCCAGTCTTTACTGTACACATGCGTGGTAGTGATGATATTCTGTTCATCCATATTTCCGCTGCAGTTTCCTTGAAAGTTCCGATTTCCTTTTCTTCCGCATCCTGCGCACTTCCCTTTTCTGCGAGATAAAAATATAATACCCGGCCTCTTCTACCACTTTAACCCCGCCGAACACAGACTGCAACTTATTCTTATACCATTCATACCTTTTAGTGACCATGACCATACTTCCTCCAACCTTCAGATGACGAAATACCTCTCGCAGTCTTGTATCATTCGGCGTATTTGACAGGCGTCCGCCGCGCGCTTTGTATCTTTCACGCGGATGAAATACGCCGCGCATAACATCTCGATACATGCCATCACACAGGGAACCGCCGCTTTTTCCTTTGCGGAAAGGGGATTGACGCTTTCATAACCGGCTATCACCGCTTTCACACTGGCAAGCCACTCCTCCCGCGTAAAGGCGTCGTCCGTCTCCTCCGACAACAGCCCCGTCAAAAAATAGCAGACATCAAAGATTCTGATATTTCTCTGGCTCAGGTCAAAGTCAATATAGCCCGACAATTCTCCCTCACAGAACAAAAAATTCCCGAAATGGACATCCCTGTGAATGAGCTGTTTTGGCAGCTCGTCATGGACAGCCGCCAGCGCCCCTACCGCCTTGTCATACGCTTCCCTGTCAAGAATCTGCCACCCGTTACGGTCAAACGTTTCCAGAACCCAACCCTGCATCTCTTTTAACAGGCTGTTATCCCAAAATTGTATTTCCTTTTCGCATTGCAAAAAAGCACCGTGCAGTCTCGCAATCGCGCTTCCCATTTTATAGGCAACTGTCAGGTCTTTCCTGTCGGAAAGATTGCTTCCCCGCAGTTTTTTGGACAGGAGGAAATACGCGTCTTTGTGCACGGCATAGCTTTCTCCGTTTTTGGCACAAACAGTCTCCGCAGCCGGAATCCCGCACGCGGACAACAGCGTCGCCATCTTACCGTTTCTCTCCATCTGCGCTCTGTCCTCGTATCTCTTGATCACGTAAGAGCCGTCGATCTGCCCTCAAGGTGCATCAAAAAAATACGCTGATCGCGTTTCGCCAGCTCCTTCTTATAGGCAGTCTGCCCGGTTGCCCTGCGCCCATTGTGCTTCGGTATATACAGATAACCGCCGTCGTAATGTTCTTGTATCATGACAAGCAGTTCCTCCGGCAGAACCTCATTTGCATTTACATATTTCATCCGTACCTCCCCGTCACAGCATCAGACAGCAGCTCTTCTCACACCAACCGCCATGATTCCGCTCTGCGGAATCTCAAATCAATGCGGAGAATGCCCGTATTTTGGGCATTCTCCTATGCGAAACTTAGTACTTCTTGGTGTCTCGTCCTATGGCGAGACATCTTTAGAAGTACTTTTCGCATTTCTAACTCTATTTTACCAAATTCGGCAAAAATATCGGTGACTACATTTGATTCTGTGTCAAATATAATCACCGATAACCCTGTTGCCATATTCATATGATGTATAAGATTTTATACGGCAGGATTTCCTTTCCGGCTCAGACGCTTCCCCGCATCCTCCTTCACCAGTTCAATCACCACCGCCATAATCGGAATAAAGAATATAATTCCCATAATCCCGAAAAGTTTTCCGCCGATCATTGCCGCAACAAGCGTATACAGCGGCGGAAGTCCTACCGAGCCGCCCACGACTCTCGGATAGATAAACTGGTTTTCCACAAACTGGACGACCAGATAGACGATCAGGCAGCGAACCGCCAGCGCAGGACTGATCAGCAGCGCCAGAACCACGCTGACCGCGCCGGACAGAAAGGCACCGACATAAGGGATAATCGCGCAGACCGCCGTCAGTACGCCGACCAGGCTTCCATAGGGCAGTTTAAAGACCGTGAACGCGACAAACATCAGTATTCCGAGAATTACCGCTTCCGCGCACTGGCCCGACAGGAAATTGGCAAAACATCTGCCAAATGTCCGGCTGACATGAAGGACATTTTCCGCCCATGCAGGCTTCAGATAGGCATATAACAGCTTTCTGGCGTGTCCGCCTATCTGTTCTTTTCCAAGCGCCAGGTAAATACTGATAATCAGCCCGAAAGCCGCCGTTATCACGATACTCGCGGCGGAGGATACCGTACTCACCACACTCTCAAAAAAGAAATTGGCGCCAACTCCGATATTCTGCATCATCTTATCCAGATTGATATCCGCAAGCATTTCCTCCAGCCATGCCGCCTCCGGGTCCAGGCTCTCCAGCCATGCAATCCACTGCGGCAGACGCGTTTCAATCAGCAGATAGAGCCCTCTCACGGAATTGGCAAGCTCTGGTATGAGCAGGGTGAACACGAGCGTGAGCACCAGCGCGACACAAATAAAAGTGAGCAGGAACGAGACGAGGCGGTAAAACTTGTCGGAGGGCTGCTTTTTTCTTTTTTGCAGAAGCTTTCGGAGCCGCTTTTCAATCCCCGTCATAGGCACGTTGATAAACAGCGCCAGGATACCGCCGACGATAATCGGCAGGATGATCCCTATGCCCTTTTCCAAAAAGAGGATTACCGCGTGAAGATTCATCAAAGCCGCGAATAATCCCACTCCCACAATCACGATCAGTAAATTCTGTTTTGTTTTCTTGTCCATATCGTTCCTTCTTTCTCCCTATCATTTCCAGTCAGTCTATTTTCATGATAGAGTATATTCTACAATCATTTCTCAGATTTTCATAGCCACATCCGCAAAAAACTCCCTATCACTGTTGGAAAAGTCCGCCGACCCATGGTACTTTTCCGCGATGGCGGCGATGGAGGCAAGCCCTGTCCCCTTTCCACTGTGTTTTGTGGAACGATATCCGTCCTTCCCTTTTCGGACGATCCCGTCAAAGCTGTTTGTGGCAACCACATACAGGCCGTTTTGGTGGCGCACTTCCGTCGTCAGGCAAAAATATCTGTCCCTTTCCGGCAAGGTTCTGCATCCGGCGATGGCGTTTTCCATCAGATTCCCAAACAGGGATGCCAGATCCAGTTCGGAGATGGTCAGCGGCTCCGGCAGACTGATGTTTAAGTCCGTGCGAATATTTTCCTGCGCAGCCATCCCGTGATAATAGGCAAACAGGGCGTTCAGCGAACCGTTTGCGCAGTAGTTTACCGGCACGTTCTCCGTCATCCGAATTTCGTATTCCGCCAGATGTGACCGAATCCCCTCCAGATCACCCTTTCCTGCAAGGGAGGACAGCAGCCGCAGATGGTGACGGAAATCATGGCGCAGTCTTTTTGTCTGCTGCATATAATCCTGCAGGATGCGGTACTGATGCATCTGCATCTCAAGGAGCTGGGTGTGCTCCTTCAGCCTGCCATGTTCCGCGATAAGTCTTGCCCCCTGATAAAAAAGCAGATAAATAAGGATAAGCACAGACAGAGCGCCGCACTCAAATAAGAGAAACAGAGAATACATCCGCCCCGCGTATAGCGTGCTGTAGGAATACGGCGCAGCCATCACATTAAAAATTAAAAATACTGCAGACAATGCCACTGTCAAATACCATACCTTAGGGATATCAAGATTGTCAACCGCCCATGCAGAATGCCGCAGAGAAGGTCTTGCCGCTGCAATGGGCATCAGACATGCCAGAATAAGCTGCAGTAGAGCCGCTTCCTTTGAAATCTGTCCCGCCCCGGACAGGGGATGGAGCCGTGCGTCAAATGCGTACGCAAACTGTAACGGAAAAGTCTGCACCGCACAGACGCCCACAAAGACGGCAAGAGCCCGGGGCAGATCTGTTTTCAGCGTGCGGCGGTACAGAAAGAAAAATGTTATCAGGCACGGCAGAAGTATGCTGTTTACACCGATCCGTAATGTTCCATGGAGCCATGTGCCGAGCAGGGAACAGGGAAACAGCAGGGCAAAACACATGCCTGCCGTTTTTAGGGGCGTATATCTCATCTGATTCTTTGTCGGAAGATAACAGGAAGCCGCAATCGGAAGCAGCACCAGAAGCTGCAGCCATGCAGGCAGCCACTTTTCCATATCCATAGTCAGCCCTCCTTCTTTCCATGCCGCCCCGCCGAGAGGGACTGACGCTCGTGTATTTTCTTAAAATGATAATCCCGCACGGTCTGTTCGATTTTTAAAAAATCCCGCACCCGGACAGGAAACTGTATTCCGCTTTCCAGTATACAGCAGTTATCCTCAAATGTCAGAATATAGTCGGCGTTCACGACAATTCCTTTGTTTATCGTGATAAAACGGGCGTCCTCCCCTATTTGAGACAAAAGGGCAGCAAATGTCATACGGCTGCGGAGCGTGACGCCATCCGTCAGTCCGATTTCCAGATAATGCGCATCCGTGACAGCGTAGGCAATGCTGCCAAGCAAAACAGGAACCGTTCTTCTGTCGCTCTGAATCTCTATATACCTTGCCTTGTCCGGGCGCACCTTCAGGGCGTCCCTAAGCACAGCCACAATGCGCTCCCTGGAAAAGGGTTTTGTCACATACTCGAAGGCATGGCAGGAAAAAGCTTCCGGCATGAACTCCGCGCTGGAAGTGAGAAAGACAAGCAGACAGTTCTTGTCCCGCTCCCGCATCCTTGCCGCCGCCGAAACCCCGTCCATACCATCCATGTAAATATCCATAAAAACCATGTCAAAGCTGCCCTCCCGGAAGATGTCCAGAAAAGCCGCCGCATCCGTGAAAGAAAATGTCTCGACCCCACAGTGGTTCTGCACCCCAAATTCTCGACAGATCCTCTCCATTTCCATCGTATATTCTTTTTCGTCATCCACAAACGCCAGTTTCACCATGCACCCCTTCTATATTCCGCTGTGTGGAGAATGCCGCATTTCTCACCCTAATCATATTCGCTATTTCCGCCCATTGTCAATTGCCATACCTCCGTTTTCACTGCCGTTTTTGCCAGAAAATTGACGTTTCTGCCAGAACCCTTGATTTTTGACGTCTGCTGTATAATATAAACATGAAACTGGCCAAAGGTTTCAAGTTGTCAGAAAGAAGGGGTATTTCCTATGATTATTCCGCTTTATGGTATCGCGTTTGTCATGTCCGTGATCTTTTTCATGCTGTTGGTTAAAATCGGGCAAAAGCAGAAAATAACTAATTATCTGCTCCTTTTTGTGGCGATCTCTATCGGAAATTTCGGCTACTACTCGATCTGCACGTCCTCTTCCCTGGAAAACGCCATCCGGGGTAATAATCTGGTCTATCTGGGCGGCGTGCTCGTTCCCATCCTGCTTTTCGTAAGTATTGCAAATCTGTGCCGCCGGCCGGTAAACCGTGTACTGCTGCTCTTTCTCGTCCTGTTCGCCTCCGTTGTCATCTATTATGCCTTTCAAGTCGGTCTGCGAACAGATTTTTACAGCAGCGTCTCCCTGACACAGATAGACGGCGTATCCTTTCTGGAAAAGGAGTACGGTCCCATGCACAGCCTTTATCCTGTCTATGTGCTTTTGTGTATGGCGCTCGGTATGTGGATACTGGCAGTTTCCTTTTCCCAGCGGAAAAAGATTTCCTATAAAGTCATCCTTTCCCTTTTTCTTGCCCAGATAGTGTCCATCGGCGTTTATGCCGGAGAGCGGATGCTGCATTCCCGGATTGAGTGGATGACCTTTGTCTATCTGCTGGACGAGATACTGATCCTCTCCCTGATCCGCCGGATCGGCATGTATGAAGTATCAGATACTATCGCAAACGCGCTGGAAGAACACAGCACCTACGGCTATCTTGTGTTTGACAACCAGCACCGATATCTTGGCTGCAATGAAAAGGTGAAAGAATACCTTCCCGAAATCGCAGACCTCCGCATGGATGACCCGATTGGTAAAGAGACCCCTTTTTTGTATGAAAATATTGCCGCAAGGCTCGAAAAGGCGCAGAATAACGACGCGCAAAAATACTATATCCTCACAAAAGATAAAGAACTAAGATGCACCATCAAACCACTATTCCATGGCACAAGAAAGAGAAAAATCGGGCTTATGGTGGAGCTGGAGGACGAAACACAGAGAAGGGAATATATACGCCTTTTACATGATTACAACGAAGAACTGGAAAAGGCTGTGGAAGAAAAGACAGCGCATATAAACAGTATGCAGGACAAAATGCTGCTCGGCATGGCTGATATGATCGAGAGCCGTGACAGCAGTACGGGAGGCCATGTAAAGAGGACGAGCGAAGTCATACGTATTTTCACAAAAGAGCTTGCGTGTGCAGATAAAGCTTACGGTTTTTCCAAAGAGTTCCTCACCTATGTGACAAAGGCGGCGCCCATGCATGATCTCGGGAAAATGGCTGTGGACGACCGCATTTTGCGAAAGCCGGGAAAGTTTACCCCGAACGAATTTGAGGAAATGAAAGATCACGCCGGTAAAGGTGGGGAAATCGTCGCAAAGGTACTGCAGGGCGTGGAGGATGAAGCCTTTATCCAGATCGCGGAAAATATTGCCCACTACCACCATGAAAAATGGAACGGGGAGGGCTACCCGGAACACCTATCCGGGCTGGATATCCCGCCGGAGGCACGGATCATGGCGCTGGCGGACGTGTTTGACGCGCTGGTCAGCAAACGTTGTTATAAGGACAGCATGAACTACGACAGCGCCTTTCAGATCATAGAAGAATCGCTGGGAACCCATTTTGACCCGGAGCTTGGCAAGCTGTTTCTGCGGTGCCGGGAACAGCTGATTTCCTATTATGATAAGAATGGTCGGACGGCATAACCGTCCGACCGGGCAGGACTGTCTCAGTCTGAAAAATTCATCAGATCGTCCCTAAATCTTTCCCAGTCAAACTTACCTTTTGCTTTTATCTTTCTGACAGCCTTAACGATCATTTCCCGGATCAGTTCTATTTTCCCATTGCTGTCCGCCTCATAATAACTTTCAAAATCCATTCTGATACTGATGATCGCACACGCTCCCAGAGATACGATCTTTGTATGTTCTTTCCACAAATCCTGCTCATACAGTTCTTTTGGGGCGATCACCGGGGTGATGCCTATGACCGACAACGTCTCGCTGTACTCTTTGTCCTTAAAGAACGCATACAGGCTTCGGCAATATCTGTATACCTCGTCATCAACGCCATACTGTTCGCTGAAATAGGCGGGAGAATTGATATTCAGCTCCATATTGTACCTCTTAAATAATAGTTACGCCTCGTCAGTTACCACCAGATTCAAAAATTCCGTAAAAGTATCGCAGAGCTTGTGGAAAATGCGCTTTTCCCCCTCTGCCGTGTCGAAGTAATAGACACCCGACATTTCTGCTCCCGCAAACAGACAGAACTTATACTGGCCATATACGGATGCGATAAAAATCATATGTTTCATATCAAATGTATGATGGTTCTTTGCGTACATACTAAATAAATTATATTTTGGCAATAACGCCGTTTCGTCAGAGACATCCACCTTGGTGATGCCATAAAAGTATTCGATTCTCTGTCTCGGACGGAACAAACTGCTATTGACATAATTATCTTTGCATACCGGGAATCCGCCGTTGACATGTAACAGGAACTCCTTGTAATCTTTCGGAAAACGATATTCTGACTCTTCCTCATACCTGTCCAAGTCTTCCATCTTTGCCTGTCCAAAACCATTTATCCCGACAACCTTCTGATTCTCAGATAGCCCATTTAATGCGCCCCAGTACCTTGACATGTCAAGCCCTTTGACAACAAGCGGCAGCCAGCAGTTCCATGTAAACTTAACTGCTTTGACCGGCGAAGCATAGCCGTCTTCAACCGCAGTTCCCTTGCACGTAATATGTACCCTTTCTCCCTCAACAGCTAAAATTTTAACCTTCATTTTGATAAACGGTTCATGTTCAAATAAATATAAGGAATCTTCCCTCCGATCACTTTCTTCAACGTTTCCTGTCGAAAACTTTTCCCCGGCAAATTTACTGATATCATATTTTTTCGTGTGGATGTTGTTTATGATAATTTGCGGACTGACCGTCTCCCCATCATATGCGGATTTTAAGAAAACACAGTCTATATTCCACTCAGACCCATTTTCCCTGTCTCCGACAGATACTGTCAGACTGCTTTTCTCCAGATCTTCTTCAAATTCGTATTTTCCCAGTTTAAGCATTTCTTCTTCCGCCCCTGTGCACAGTGCGCCGCCCTTTCCGATTAACCCTTGTACACCTTTTCAAACAATAAATCGTGGAACTGGCGATCATCCCAAGAGCCTTAGAGACTCTGTTTCAACTTTTCTAATAAAACCGTTACATTGGGTTGCGTTGGGGTAAATTTCACACCACGCTTCAGCATACCCATAACCTTTTTTGCTTTCTGCTCAATTTCTTTAACAGTATGTTCACTTGTCAACATCAGATGATTTCCAGCTATGGTATATTCCCGTTCTATGTACTTATCTGTTATCGGAAACATATCCTGTATCAGAAATGCGCTCAGTCTGCTATCATCTAATTTTACAATATGAATAATATCACAGTGTTTGCCCTCTTTTTCTTTCTTCTCCACAATTCGCCTATATTTATCAATCTGACTAGACAAAGGTATCATCCAGTAAATTCCTTTACTTGTATCTTCAAAGCAATAATAATGCGGTCTATTCCCTGCCTTATTACCTTTAAGGTACGGATCAGACATATCCTCAAAGAATCTGTCCTTTATTATATAAAACCCCGTTTTCTTCATTCGCTTATCCTCATTATGGAAAAAGTCCCCCACCTTGCGGTGAAGGACTATACTTTCGACCCAACCATTTATATACCGCATATTGGTCAGCGGTAAACTTTCAACCCGACCATTTATATACCACATATCGGTCAGTGGTAAACTTTCCTTGTATACCTATACTAGCAATCACAAGGAGGAAAGTCAATAGGGCTTTCCCTTAAAATTTTATGTTATTGCTACATAATTTATGCGAATTGTCTGCACAGCCCTTTCCGATTAACCCTTGTACAACCTTCCAAAATCTTCTATAATCATTATGACAAAAAAGAGTTGTGTGGAGGAATTATGATTACACAGGAAATACGCACCATCGACGAGCTTTTACAGTTCGTAAACAGTCTATATCAGAAACACGGCGTGCGGCTCTGGTACCGCGGGGAGGAAAACGCGTCCCTCACGCTGATCCCCTCCATCCAGCGCAGCAAAAAACGGCTGGAGGCGGAGCGGTATATCACAAACGACTTCTACACCCGCGCCAGACAGATCATCGACAATCCCCCCGCAAAGCACAACTATGCGGGCTGGGTTTCCCTGATGCAGCACTACGGTCTGCCCACCAGAATGCTTGACTGGAGCCTGTCTCCCCTGATCGCGGTATTTTTTGCCACGGAGACTTACAGAGCGCTGTCTCATACGGACGGCTGTGTCTGGGTGCTGGCGCCGGGTCTTTTGAATGAGCAGGAAGGGTTCGGCAACTGCATTTATCCCATCGACGCCGACACCACGCAGGAAATGCTGCTGCCCGCTTTCAAGCACGCACACCACAACCACGAGCTGACAAACCGCATCCTGGCATGCAGCTCCACGGAAAACAATCTGCGGATGTACTCCCAGCATTCCAATTTCACCGTACACAACTCCCTAAAGCATCTGGAGGATATCTGCGACGAAAATATGCTCTACAAAATCATCATTCCCTGTGAGCGGAAAAAATACTTTATAGAAAGTCTCCGGGTGCTGGGCATCACGGAAAGTTTCGTCTATCCCGATCTGGACCACATATCGGCTGATCTGCGGGACGAATACGGCATTTGACAAAGAAAGGACTGCAAAATTATGAAAATAGTTCTCTCACATCTGACAAAAAAATTCCCCGGCAGGGGCAGAGGCAATAAAAAGAAAGACGACGTCACCGCCGTAAACGATTTTACCTTTGAAATACCCGACGGCACACTGGTAGGGCTCCTCGGTCCTTCCGGCTGCGGGAAAAGCACGACCCTCAATCTGATCTGCGGTCTGCAAAAACCGACGGAGGGGCAGATCTTTTTCGACGAGGAGGACGTCACGTCTCTCACCCCGCAGAAGCGGGGCGTGGGCATGGTATTTCAGAACTACGCGCTCTATCCCCACTTAAATGTGGAGCAGAACATCCGCTTCCCTCTGGAAAATCTGAAGGGCGAAGAGAAACTTTCCAAAGAAGAGATGCGCGCCCGGGTGGAAGAAGCCGCAGGGCTTGTGCAGATCGGGGATCTTCTGGAGAGAAAACCCGCGGAATTGTCCGGCGGCCAGCAGCAGCGCGTGGCTATCGCAAGGGCTCTGGTCAAACTGCCCCGCGTCCTTCTTCTGGACGAGCCCCTCTCCAATCTGGACGCCAGGCTAAGACTCCAGACCCGCGAGGAGATACGCCGCATCCAGAAAAAGACTGCCATCACCACCATCTTTGTAACCCACGATCAGGACGAGGCGATGAGCATCTCAGACCTGATCGTGGTAATGAAGGACGGTCTGGTGCAGCAGATCGGAAAACCGCAGGAAGTGTACGACAATCCTGCCAATCTGTTTGTGGCGAAGTTCCTTGGGACGCCGCCCATCAACCTCTTTGCGGGGCGTGTGGAAAACGGCGCCCTCCTGATCGGGGAGGAAACGGTTCTGACATTAAAAAACGTGCCTGACCAGCCGGTGCATGTGGGCATACGCCCGGAAGGCTTTATCCTGTCGGAAAACGGCTCCTTTACATGCCGCTTAAGCAGGCCGGAAGTCATGGGCCGGGACGTGAGCATCGTCTCCACCCACCCCGCCTCGCAAAATCCCGTGATCCGCTCCATCGTGGACGCGGAAAGCTGCGAGAAGTTGTCTGGCGATACGGTTCGGTTTGCGCTGAAGCCGAAGAAGGTCTTCCTTTTTGACAAGACTACGGGACAGCGGATTCCCTTTGAAACCGTCTGACCCAGATGTGCATATGAACAAGCATGAAAAATCTTTGGAAATGGAGATATCTATGGAAAACCGGAATCTGAAGGGCTGGCTCTATCTGCTGCCCGCGCTCCTGTTTCTGGGCGCATTTATGATCTATCCCTTAATCGACGTATTTATCTATTCTTTTGAGGAGGGCTACAACTCTGCCTCCCAGACGTTTTACGGTATGGGCGGCTACAACTACTCCTATGTCCTGCACGACGCCTATTTTCTGCAGGCTCTAAAGAACACCTTTATTCTTGTGATGATCACCGTGCCTCTCTCCACCGGGCTTGCGCTTCTGGTCTCTGTGGCGCTCAGTTCGATCAAGCCCTTGCAGGAGCTGTTTCAGACCGTCTTTTTCCTGCCCTATGTGACAAACACGCTGGCGGTCGGCCTGGTGTTTATGATTCTCTTCAAAAAAACGCCCTATTCCGACGGTCTGGTGAATCTGTTGATTCACTGCTTCGGCGGCGGCTCCGTGGACTTTATCGAAGGTCCCTACTGGGCGAAAATGTTCGTTATGTGCTTTTACACGGTATGGGTTGTCATGCCCTTTAAAATACTGATACTGACAAGCGCGCTGGCGGGTGTCAACCCGGTTTATTACAATGCCGCGCGCGTGGACGGCACGAGACGGCTCCGTATGTTTGTTAAGATCACCCTGCCCATGATTTCCCCCATGCTCTTCTATCTGGTCATCACGGGCTTTATCGGCGCGTTCAAGGCATACAGCGACGCGGTGGCGCTGTTCGGCACGAATTTGAACGCGGCGGGCATGAACACCATCGTAGGCTATGTGTACGACATGCTCTACCGGGACAGCGGCGGCTACCCCTCCTACGCATCGGCGGCGGCTATTATTCTGTTTGTCATTGTCCTGACCATCACCTGTATCAATCTGCTGGTCAGCAAAAAGCATGTACATTACCACTAACCTATCGAGAACCCTGCGCTCTCGCCTATTTAATGAAATAATAAAAAGGAGTATAGAAACAATGAAGAAATCCCGCTTTCTTACTATCATCACCTACGCGTTTCTCATCTTCTGGGCGCTTGTCGTGCTGTTTCCCTTTTACTGGATGGTGCTGACCTCCGTGAAGGACTACGGCGCTTACAATGCAGAGTATATTCCGAAGTTTTTCACGCTCTCCCCCACCCTGCAAAACTACGCGGACGCCTTTACCACCGTTCCGCTTGGCAGATATCTGTTAAATACGCTTTTGTTTACGGCAGGCACCACAGCGCTTATGCTCATCGTCATCACGCTGGCGGCATTCGCTTTTGCGAGACTGCAGTTTGCGGGGCGGGATATCGTGTTCACCCTGTTCCTGGCGCTGATGATGATCCCGAATGAGCTGGTGGTGATCACCAACTTTACCACCATCACCAATCTGGAACTGCGAAACACCTTCACGGGGCTGATCCTGCCCTCGGTGACCTCGGTGTTTTATATCTATCTGCTGCGGGAAAACTTCGCCCAGATTCCAGACGAGCTCTACTACGCCGCCAAGGTGGACGGCACGTCGGACTTACGGTATCTGCGCAAGGTGATGATTCCCATCTGCAGACCCACGCTGGTCACCATAACGATCTTAAAAATTATCGAGTGCTGGAACTCTTATGTATGGCCGAGGCTGATCACCGACGACGCTGACTACTATCTCGTCTCCAACGGCATTCAGGAGATCCGCGAAAACGGCTTCGGACGTGCCAATATCCCCGCCATGATGGCGGCGGTGGTCGTGATTTCCCTGCCCCTCGTGATTCTGTTTCTCCTGTTCCGCAGGCAGATCATGTCCGGCGTGGCGAGAGGAGGAACAAAGGGATGAAAAAGCAATGGAAAAAAACACTGGCGGCGCTTTTTGCCGGCGCAGGCCTCCTTACGCTTACCGGCTGTCACGGCTCCAAAGCACTGCCGGAGTTTACCGTACCCACGGAATTTGACACCTCAAAAAATTTTGAGATCACTTTCTGGGCAAAGAACGATACCAACAAAAACCAGACTGACGTCTACAAAAAGGCAATCGCTGACTTTGAGTCTCTCTACCCCAATATCAAAGTCAATATGAAGCTCTACACCGACTATGGCAGGATTTTCAGTGACGTGATCACCAATATTGCCACAGGCACCACGCCCAACGTGTGCATTACCTACCCGGATCACATCGCCACCTACATGACCGGGAAAAACACCGTGGTTCCTCTGGATGGGCTTTTTGCCGATGAAAAATACGGGCTTGGCGGAAGCGCGCTCCTCTATGACGGACCGGCGCAGGAGGAAATTGTTCCTCAGTTTCTCTCAGAATGTGTGCTGGAGGACCGGCACTACGCCATCCCCTACATGCGTTCCACCGAGTGCTGCTATGTCAACAAGGATTATGTGGAAAAGCTGGGCTACACACTCCCGGACGTGCTGACATGGGATTTCATCTGGGAAGTGTCGGAAGCCGCCACCGCAAAAAATGCGGACGGCACGTTCGCCTTAAACGGGCAGAATGTGATGATTCCCTTTATCTACAAATCCACGGACAACATGATGATCCAGTATTTAAAACAACAGGGGGCTGCTTATTCCACGCCAGAGGGCGACATCGGGCTTTTCAACGATACCACGGAGTCCTTTTTATACGAGATTGCGGATCATGTGGACAGCGGCGCTTTCTCCACCTTTAAGATTTCCAGCTATCCCGCCAATTTCCTAAACGCGGGACAGTGCGTGTTCGCCATCGACTCCACGGCGGGCGCCACATGGATGGGCGCCGACGCGCCCCTCTCGGATATCAGCGAGGACGCCTTTGTGGACTTTGAGACGGCTGTGCGGATGGTGCCCCAGAATGACCCGGAACATCCGCAGATGATCTCACAGGGTCCCTCCATCTGCGTGTTCAACAAAGCCGACCCGCAGGAAGTGCTTGCCTCATGGCTCTTTGCCCAGTATCTTCTGACAGACGAGGTGCAGGTCGGTTATGCCCGGACGGAAGGATATCTGCCTGTCACCGTAAAGGCACAGGAATCCCCTGCCTATCAGGATTACCTGTCAAGGAGCGGGGAGGACAATGAGACGCACTATTCTATAAAACTGGACGCTTCCAGGCTTCTTCTCGCCCATACGGAGGACACCTTTGTGACACCCGTGTTTAACGGCTCCGCCTCCCTTCGCAACGCAGCGGGACAGCTCATTGAAAATGTGGCAAACTCGGTGCGGCGCGGGGAAACGGTGGACGACGCCTATATGGAATCGCTGATGGCAGACGTCACCGCCCTCTACCGCTTAGACCAGAAAGACATTGCAACAGGCAGCAGACAAAAGCTCGGCCCGTTACCGCATACCGCGGTGTTTCTCCTCGCCGCGCTCGGGTTTGTGTGGTGTCTGATTTTGCTCTATGTGCTGTCCGATTTTGTCAAAAAGAGAAAAAAGCATTGATTTATCCACTGAGTATGGTATAATCGTCGCTGTAAAAGCAAACCAAAGAAACGCTACCATTGAGGAGGAAAATTATGAAAAAGACAATCGCATTGACACTGACGCTTGCCCTTGTTTTGTCCCTTACCGCCTGCGGTAAAGGCGGCGAGGACAAGAAATCCGAGGGCGTTATGACCCACGACGAGTACATGGCTGCCGCACTTGACAGCGAAGTGGTAATTGAGACATACGTACAGGCAAAGCAGTCGTGGTGGGAAGATAAGGCCACCCTCTACACGCAGGATAAGGACGGCGCTTATTTCGTTTACAACGCAGTCTGCTCCGAGGCGGATTACGCAAAGCTTACCCCCGGCACGAAAATCAAGGTGACCGGCTACAAGACCGAGTGGTCCGGCGAAGTGGAAGTGGCTGAGGGCGCAGCCATCGAGATTCTGGACGGCAATTACGTTGCACCCATCACGGATGTAACTGACCTTCTCGGCAAGGACGAGCTGATCGACCACCAGAATGAGTTCGTTTCCTTCAAGGGCATGACCGTTGAGGCTGCCGACGACAGCGGCGCCGCTTTCCTCTATAACTGGGACGGCTCCGGCGAGGACGGAAGCGACCTGTACTTCAACGTTTCCAAGGACGGACAGACCTACACCTTCACGGTGGAGTCCTACCTGTGCGACAGCAGCACTGACGTATATCAGGCTGTTAAAGGCTTGAACGTGGGCGACACGGTTGATATGGAAGGTTATCTTTACTGGTATGAGGGCGTGAATCCGCATATCACTTCTGTCAGTGTAAAGTAAGACCCAAAAAAATATAAAATAAGGCGCTTAAAAGGAGCTGACGGTTCTTACCGTTTCGGCTCCTTTTTCACTCTATAAGAAAAAGCGCAGCCCGTCGGGGTAATATTAAAAAAGTTCACCAATTATCATAAATATCATACGAGACCGATTGTATCTGAGCCTGTTTTGTGCTATATTTCATCTATGCAGAGCAATTTTGCCCACTGATGCGCGTGAATACCACTTTCCATGAAAGGAGATTAACGGGATGCATAGAAGAATTTGGAGTTTTATCTTGACTGTCTGCTTATTTCTGGCGCTGACACCGGATACTGTAATGGCGGCTACCATGGAAAGAACGCCGGTACTCATCCGGGAAACATCCACCCCGGAAAAGCTGTCTGCTCCCGTAGAACAGCCAAAGCCGGAAAAACGTGCGGCGGCAGCTGCAACTGTCTCTCCTGCTTTGGATGGCAGCGGCACGGAGACGGATCCGTACCGCATTCAGGATGCAGCGCAGCTGCGCATATTTGCAGACGCGGTAAACGGCGCGAACGGCGCTCCGAATACAAAAATCTGCGGAGTTCTGACACAAAATATCAATTTATCCAGTGTCTGTGGATCTGATATCGGTTCGTGGACTCCCATCGGAACAAGTGCAAATCCCTACAAAGGAACCTTTGACGGCGGCTCTTTTTCTGTGAGCGGATTATATTATCAAAAGCCAGGCACCTCCTATGCCGGGCTGTTTGGCTCCAACGCCGGTATCATAAAGAACCTGGGAGTGGCGGGCGGCAGCGTGTCCGCAGGAAGTTATGCCGGAGGTCTGTGCGGCATCAATAAAGGAACCATAACAGGCTGTTACAGCACGGCGACTGTCAGTGGGGACAAGTACACGGGCGGCGTCTGCGGCTGCAATGACACCGGCGCAACGGTCCGTATCTGCTATAACACAGGCACCATAAACGGCAGTAAATATGTGGGCGGTATTTGCGGTTACAACAAAAACACGACGTCCGACTGCTATAATACAGGAACGGTAAATGGAAGCAGCACAAGCATAGGCGGCATTTGCGGTTATAATAAAAAACTGGTTGCCGGCTGCTTTAATACCGGCGAGATCGTCGGCGGAACCAATTATGTGGGAAGCATTTGCGGCTATAACCATTCCGGCAGCACGTTTGCGAATTGCTACTATCTGATCACGGGCACAGAACGAGGTAATTACGGCAGCGGTATGACGCGGCAGCAATTTTCGTCAGGCGAAGTCTGCTGGGCCCTGAATGAAGGAAACGGCGGCAGTGTTGTCTGGAAACAGACCTGTGGGACAGGTTTCCCGGGCTTTAGCGGAAAAGCCGTATATCGAACGCAAACATACATGGGCGACGGCAGCGTGGTCTTTGCCTACACCAATGACAGCAATCAAAAGGCGGCGGTATATACCGCTCCTGCGCCTTCCAGCAGCTCCGGGGAAAGCACAGGTAATAATTCCAGCGGACATACACATGTATATCAGGAGCCGGAGTGGAACTGGAAAAAATATGAATCCGCCAAGGCTACTCTTACCTGTAAGGACTGCGGGGAAGAATTCATACTAAAAGCGTCTGTCAAAAAGGAGACGACAGCGCCTACCTGTACGAAGGATGGAGAGATCGTTTATACAGCTTCCGTTGAACGGGACGGTATTATCTTTAAAGATAAAAAAACCGTTGAAAAGGAACGAACCGGCCATACCTTTCCGCTTATACAAATAACGACAAATGCGATAGAAACGTGTGAAAAGCCGATCTATACAAGGAATTGCTACATGTGTTCGGCATGTGGGAAATATTTTGAAGATCAAACTGCTAAGAAGGAGCTTTCCAGGACAGCTGTCGGATACAAGCCGCCTTTGAAACATACGTATTCCCAGGACCCCGTGTGGACATGGCCCGCACAAAATGTGGCTACCGCGACTTTCATCTGCGATGTTTGTAATGCCCAAAAACCAGCGGCTGCAACAGTGAAACTGACACAGACTACGTCAACTCCAACTTGTGAAGTCCCCGGTACATGTATTTATACAGCGACCGTAAACTTTCAGAACAAAACGTATCGGATCGAAAATCCTAATGGGGAGATTCCGGCGAAGGGGCATAACCTCAAACTTGACCCTGCCGGTCTCCAATATAAATGTACCAGACCCGGATGTACTTATACCGTTCCCCTGAATGGGGGATCCAGCGAAACAGCGGACATGGATTCCCCACAAGACACAAACATTGTTGCGGAGGATGCACTCGAACCCGAAGACCCTTCTCTCCTGCCCGGCACGGAAGAGATACCAGAAGTTACCACCCCGTCCGAGGAACAGGACGGATCAGACGAAGCTGCCACGCCAGAAGCGCCGGAAGGTTCTGACAATGCAGACGCGCCGGAAAACGTTCCAGACGGTTCCGGCGTACAGGGCACACCAGATAACCCAGATACTTCTGACGAGGCAAACATACCGAATGTCCCGGACGAAACGGACAATTCTGCCGGGACAGACGTTCCAAATGTTTCGGACGAAGCGGATACGTCAGACGGATCTTATAAGCTGGAAACAATTGAGAATATCACGGATATGCAGGAAAACGCAGAGCCTTATGGCCTGCTCTGCCCTGAAGAAGAAGGTGTCCTGATTGAGGGAAGTACCGTCAGTCTCCGATCCAATGTCGCAGTAAAAAGTATGACACAGCCGGCCGGAGACCCACAGGAAACGGCTTTATGGGGTTCAGCCGTCGTATTGATGTTACTTGCCGGCATCGTTCTTCTTATAATCCTGCATAAGAAACATAACTGATACAGAGGGGGGAGTCATACCGGCTCCCCCCTGTTATTTCCCGCCTTATATGGTTCACTCTGCCCTCATTTTCTTCCGCCAATCACCTGATACAGCCTCTCTAATTTTTCTTCACTCAGCACCCTCGGTCCGCCAAGCTGCGTCGTCCGATACAGAAGCTCCGCGTAAAACTCCACCGACTCCATCTTCATGTAAGCCGCCTGCAAATCCTTCGCCCATGTGAGCGCGCCGTGGCTCTCCAAAAGGATCGCCTGATAATCCGCAAGATACGGCTCTATGGCTTCCGGGATCTCCGCCGTGGAAGGCGTACCGTAGGGGGCAAGGGGGACTTTTCCAAAATTGACGATCACCTCCGGCATGAGGGGCACGTCAAGCGCCTTCCCCATCACCGCAAAGCTGGTGGCAAAGATCGGATGCGCGTGTACCACAGCCGCAATATCCGGGCGTTTCTGATATACCCGAATATGCATCTTCACCTCGGAGGAAGGACCAAACCCTTCCGACATTTCCAGCACATTTCCAGAAAGATCCAGTTTACAGAGCTGCTCCGGCTTCATAAATCCTTTGGAGACGCCTGTAGGCGTGCAGATCAACTCATTTTCCGAAAGCCGCACCGAAATATTGCCGTCGTTTGCCGCCACCATACGCCGCCCGTACATCCTTCTCCCGATCTCGCATATTTCTTCCCGAACTATTTTTTCATCCCTCATGATTTTCCTCCGTTTGATAGCTCATTTTCTCACACGACCTTTCCTGCTGTTGCAGTAACCGCCATGTCACAGCTTGGCTGTGACTCAAATCCATGTAAAACGCCTGTTATCCCACTGTCAGAAAATATCGCCCGCACGCAATTATTATACTGAAAAAATACCAGACGAACAAGTACCTGTACACCACTTATGCCCCGTATGCAACCGACTATCTAAAAACAGTTGCAGGAAATATCCCCTTTTCCTATAATGACATCACAGAAAGAAAACAGAGCATACATGAAAGAAAATAAACGCTGTGACAGGGAGGTGAATACAGAAATGCAGGTTGAAATAAAAATAGACAGCTCCTGTACCGAGCCGAAAATCGTCATACACACCGCTTCCATAACGGAAGAAGTAAATACCCTCATGCAGAGGCTGTCTGACCAGACGCCGCCCATTCTCACCGGCAGCAAAGACGGCAAGATGGAAGTCATAGAGCCGGATGATCTGTTTCGGATTTATGCGGCAGGGGGCAAAGTTTTTGCGGTGACGGACAAGGGAGAATATCTTCTGCGGCTCAGGCTCTATGAGGCTTCGGAGCGGTTAAATCCCTCCCAGTTTGTCCGTATCTCCAACTCGGAGATCATTCACTTAAAAAAGGTAAAAAACTTTGACCTGAGTTTCAGCGGCACGATCTATGTGAAGCTGACAAACGGTACGACTACTTATGTTTCCAGACGTTATGTCTCAAAAATCAAAAAAATATTAGGAATGTGAGGTAAAAGACATGTTAAAAAAATTCATTATACGCGGGTTGTATGGTTTCCCTCTGGGACTTTCCATCGGCTACACCTTCACGATCATCACTTCCCTGATCTGGGCGGACGGTTACTACGTTCCCTGCATGCCGGAACTGGTGGAAATGGTGGGAAGTGAAATAGGTGCCGTCATCGTACAGGCGCTCCTGTGCGGCCTTCTGGGAGGCGGATGCGCCGGATGTTCCGTGATCTGGGATATGGAGACTTGGGGACTTGCCAAACAGACCGGTATTTACTTTCTGCTCATCACCGTTTTGATGATGCCAATCGCCTATATCACTTACTGGACGGAGCACAGTCTGACGGGCATTCTAAAGTATTTTGGCATGTTCGCCTGTAATTATGCCATCATATGGCTGATACAGTATGCCTTCATCAGACACAACATCAAGAAAATGAACGCGACCCTGCACCAGCATCAGAATAAATAACTTTGGGCTAAAAGACCCCTGAAATAAAGATTTCAAGGCCTATCGCTATTAAAATGACACCGCCGAGCACAGCTGCCCTGCCGGAGAGCGCTGTTCCAAACTTTTTGCCGATGTCAAGACCCGCCATGCAGATCACGAAAGTCACGGCCGAAATAATAAACGCGCACACAAAGGCCATCACAAACCCATAGCCCGCGATGGTAAACCCAACCGATAAAGCGTCTATGGAAGTGGCGATGCCCTGCACCAGAAGGGCAGCAATCCCCAATTGGGGTTTTGCTGCCTCTTCCCCATCGTTTTTGATACCGTCCTTTAACATCTTGCCGCCGATAAACGCCAGAAGAAAAAGGGCAATCCATGGTATAAACTTACTAAATACCGTAAAATACTGTATCAGGGTGTGGACACAAATCCAGCCGATCATCGGCATAGCTGCCTGAAAAAAAGCAAACACGCCAGCTATGCCGCACATTTTTTTACGTCCCATCCCCGGCTCATTCAGTCCGTTTGCCATAGAAACCGAAAAGGCATCCATGGCAAGACCGACGCCAAGAAAAGCACTGTTTATGAAAAATACCAGATTCCATTCCATCTTTTGTTCCTATATCGCCGCGGTAGCCTCTCCCAGCCACGCAAGCTCCTCTCCCGTAAAATAAGGCGAAAGCGTCTCATACACCTTTGCATGGTAATCGTTAAGCAGACCGATTTCCTGCGCCGTCATCAGGCTTACCTCAATCGCGTCCTTATCAAAAGGAACCATGGTTAGCGGCTCCAGATACATGAACTGCCCGTAGTTGGTCTTTTCTCCCTTTCTGACTAATACCAGATTTTCATGCCGGATACCAAACTGCCCGGCCAGATACAGCCCCGGTTCATTGGAGAGCACCATCCCCTCCTCCAGAGGCACACAGGCCGACTCGCCGCCCATACGCCAACGGAAATTCTGGGGGCCTTCATGCACGCTCAAAAGATACCCCACACCGTGGCCGGTGCCGTGGTTATAGTCCAGTCCTTCCTCCCAGAGCGGCTGCCTCGCCAGCACATCAAGATTCTGCCCGCAGACGCCTTCCAGAAATTTCGCCGCCCCCAGACGCAGATGTCCTTTCAATACAAGCGTGTAAGCCCTTTTCTCTCTCGCCGTCAACTCTCCCAGCACAATCGTGCGGGTGACGTCCGTGGTACCCTCGCTGTAATGCCCTCCCGTATCGGCAAGGCAGAAGCTTTTCGGCTGCATCACCACGTCTGTCTCCGGGGTCGCCTCGTAATGTACAATGGCTCCATGAGGACCGTAGGCCATGATCGGATCAAAACTGGGACCCAGATATCCTTCCCTCTCCGCCCGAAAAGCTTCCAGCCGGGAAGCCGCGCCAATCTCCGTGATCTCCTCCGTTCCCACATGGGACTTTAACCAGTATATAAACCGGGTCACCGCCACCCCGTCCTTCACATGAACCGATCTCATATGGGCGATCTCCCGTTCCGTTTTCACCGCTTTTAACAGGGCGATAGGGCTGGGTTTATTGATCTTCTCCACCCCTTTGGAAATAACATTCAGCAGCCGGTAGCTGACCCGCTTTTCATCCACAAGAATTCTCTGTCCTGCGGGGAGGGACGCAACCATATCCTCTATGCTCTCGTAGGGAAGAAGGGTTACTCCCGCTTTCGCCAGTTCATTACAGATCGTTTCAGAAAAGGCACTCTTCTGTGCACATAACAGGGCGCGTCTCTTCGTGATGAACATATAGGCAAGGAAAACGGGTGTATTCTTTACATCGCCGCCGCGCAGATTCAAAAGCCAGGCGGTTTCATCCAGCGCTGTCACCAAAAGGGCATCCGCCCTCTCCTTTTCCATCTCCTGCCTCACTTTTGCAATCTTATCCTCTCTGGAAAGTCCCGCATAAGATATCTCCAGTTCCCACACCGGTTCCGCCGACATGGAAGGCCGCTCCTCCCAGACCCTGTCAACCAGATCCCTCTTCCCATAAAAAGTGACCTGCTTCGCCGCTGTCTTTTCCTTAATATCCTCTACAAACGCACCCGTCACAGTCCTTCCATCGAACCCGACTACCGCGCCCTTTTTAAGATGTTCCCCCAGAAACTCCGAAAGTGTAGGCACTCCCGGCTGCCCGCTCTTCATCAGCTCAATACCGCTGCCCGAAAGCTGCTCTTCAGCCTGCAAAAAGTATCTGCCGTCCGTCCACAGCGCGGCACGGTCCTGCATCACAAGAAGAGTGCCCGCAGAGCCTGTAAACCCGGACAGATACTCCCTCGCCTTAAAATAATCCCCCACATACTCGGAGCAGTGAAAATCCTCCGTGGGAACAATGTATGCCGAAAGATTCTTTTTCCGCATCTCCCCCCGGAGCGCCTGCAGTTTTTCCATCGTATTCATATACCCACCTCATTTCCGCGCTTTGTACTGCGCATATTTTACCCCTTATATAACGCTTTTTCACTTTCCCTTCCGGCGCGGATCAACGGATTTCTCCAAAACGCCCACAGAAGTTCGATATCCATAAAAAGCCAGATCACCGGCTCACAAAAAATCACCGCCATATACCGAAACCGCGGTATGAGAAACACCACAAACAGATATTTCCCGATCAGTTCTATCACGCTGGAAATGACGGGCAGTATCTTATTGCCGATACTCTGCAGCGCAAACCGGGAAGGATTTAAGAGCGCCAGAATCATCAGACAGGGCGCCACCACCTGCAAATACAGCGCGCCGTTTTCAATCACCACCGATTCCGTAGAGCCGGATAACAGCCGCACCATCCATGGCGCGAGAGGCACCGTAAAAAGCGTAATCCCCGCTGTCAGTACCGCACCGCAAAGATAAGAAACCTTTACCGCACTGCGAATCCGTCCCACCTGCCCCGCGCCGTAATTCTGCGCTACAAAGGTGCTGACTGTCTGGCTGACCGCCATATAAGGCATCATCAAAAACATAAACAGCTTTCTCGCCGCCACATGCCCCGCAATCACAAGGTAGCCCAGACTGTTGATGCCGGACTGCAAAATAGCCGTACCCGCATAGACAATGGCGCTCATAAACGCCATGGCAAAACCCTGCGCCAGCATCTCCTTGTACAACTGCCTATCCCTGACGAAATGCACACGCCCCGGAATAAGTATGTCCGCTTTTTTCCAGATATAGGCAAGACAGGCGAGCACCGAAACGCCCTGCGAAAACACTGTCGCCACCGCTGCGCCCCGCACGCCCATGTGAAGCTGTGTGATAAAAAGCAGATCCAGCACAATATTTAACAGGGACGATAAAACAAGAAAGACAAGCGGCATCACACTGTTGCCGATGGCGCGCAAAAGCCCCGCGCACAGATTATACGCAAACATGACGCCGATAAAAAGCGTGATCGTGGAAATATAGGCGTAGGACTGTTCGATGATCTCCTCCGGCGTATGCAGCGCTTCCAGAAAGGGATACAGAATAAAACGCGCCGCCACAGTCATCACCGCCGTAATACCCACGCCGATCACAAGGGACGCCGCCACAGAGCGTTTCAGCTGATCCCCATCGCCGCTCCCGAAACTTCTGGCTGTCACGATGGCAAGACCGTTGCCGATCCCAAGCGCAAAGCCCACAAGCAAGTCGTAAACCGCAGCCGCCGCGCCCATAGCCGCCAGTGCCTCGTCCCCCAGCGTATGCCCGATAATTACGGTGTCCATCGTATTATAAAGCTGCTGAAACACCCCGGAAAAGAAAAGCGGCACCGCAAAGAGAAGCATCGACTTTAAAATCGATCCCTGCAGCAGATCCACTTCCCGTTTGTTCTGTGTCATGTCATGATCCCCATATTTTTCACACAAACCTCCATGTCACACCTTTGCTGCAACTCAAAATCCGCGGATGAGCAAGCTCATCCTGGAGAATGCCGCATTTCAGTCATTCTCTTATGCGAAACTTAGTACTTCCAAGTCAGCTCGCTGACTTTGCGTCTCCGTCCTATGACGGGACATCTTTAGAAGTACTTTTCGCGTTTCTCACGCTTTCGGCACAACGGCATAAAACTCAATCACTTCGCCGCTCTCATTGCGCAGACTGTGGCTGTGTCCCTTCGGGCAGTAATGGCAGCTCCCCGCAGGCAGCGTCTCCGCGCCGCCGTCATAGAGCACAACGCCCGTCCCCTTCAACATAAAGATCATCTCGCAGTCCGCCTCATGGGTATGTACGCCGATACTTGCCCCCGGCTCCAGGGACGCCCGCATGATCTTGCACGCCTCGTCCGTGTACATATGCGTCCGAAATTCTTTCTCCCCACCCTTAAAATTGGGGATGACCTGTTCCTCGATTGTGTCAAAATTTATAACCATACTCTACGATATCCTCCTCTTCCATCTTGCCTGACTTATACTGCAATAATACATTCCTCCCTATACCACGGAAGTAATGAATCGTGTGTGATAAACATCATATTTTCCGCTTTAGCCTGTGATATCAAAATACGGTCAAACGGGTCTTTGTGCATTGGTGCATTCTCCATACGCCGAAGTCTTTCTAAGGCATGTACATGACACTCCTTCACTGGCAGCATCTGATACCCCGCCCTGTGACAATACTGTGATAGTTGTTTCCCTGAGATTGGCATATGGTCGGGATGATTCATATACTTGATTGTTACCTCCCAAACCGATGCTGCGCTATACCATATTTCATTTTCTGTTTTTGATATAATCATTTCTGCTTTTTGAGATAACCGCTCATCATTCGTCAGTGCCCATAAAATAATATGTGTGTCAAGCAGAATTTTCATCAAAGCCCTCCGAACAGATCTGTGATTTCGTCATTATATTTATCAACGTCCTCCGGCACAACAAATTCTCCTTCTGCTATGCCTATTCTCTTGTCTGTTTCCCGCTCTCCCATACTAATTCTAAACGGCATCGCGTTTTCCCGAACACTCTGTTTCGCAAATATCCTCACAGCTTCAGCAAATGAAGTGCCCAGCTTTTTATATAATTCTTCTGCCTGTTCCTTTAAATCCGCATCCATCCGTACCTGCAAAGTCGCTTCCTTCATTACAGCCACCTCCTTGTAATACAATCGTACTACAATTTTGATATCAATGCAAGAAAAAAACTCCTGTTTGACCTTCGAGAAATTTTAAATATTATTCCTTCCTTTCAAAATTACTATCACCGTCAACAGATTTGATTTGACAAAGATAATAAGCAGTGTTAGAATAACTCTATCTTTGAAGAGAGAGGTGAAAGGATGAAGAAATAATCTACTTTTGATTGCATGAAGGTTATCGCTGTACGGACATTTTGTTCCGTGCCGTTTTTCGTGCCGCCAGAAGTGGATTATGTTCTCGCCGCCTCTCTTTTTGTGTGCGCTGTTTTTTGATGCGTTTCACCAAGCCACACTCCCATAGAGACGGTCACTCATGTGAGAGAACTTTCCGGCGGCGGAAGGTTCTTTTTTGTTGCCGGTTTATGGAAAATGCCATAGCGTAAATCATTTAAGGAGAATGCCCCGCATTCTCTGAATCGTCGCTGCCTGGCAACGATTTTGTGAAGGGAGAGATGTGTATGTCACAAATAAATGTTACGAATCTTACGTTTGCCTACGAGGGAAGCTTTGACGATATCTTTGAAAATGTTTCCTTCTCCATTGACACCAACTGGAAACTGGGCTTTATCGGCAGAAACGGGAAGGGCAAGACGACTTTCCTGCGCCTGCTGACGGGAGGCTATGCTTATCAGGGCTCCATCAGCGCGTCCGCAGCTTTTGATTACTTCCCGTATGCCGTCACCGAGGTGCAGAAAAAACTTCCCGCTTCCGCTTTCCTTGAGGAATTGAAAACGGGATGCGAGGAGTGGCGGGTGATCTGCGAGCTGGCGCAGTTAGGCGAAGATGCGGAGATTCTTTACCGCCCTTTTGGGACATTAAGTTTCGGGGAACAGACAAAGGTCCTGCTCGCCGTTCTGTTCTCGGGCGAAAATGATTTCCTGCTGATCGACGAACCGACGAACCATCTGGATCAAGGCGCCAGAGAGATCGTAAAAAATTATCTGGCATCCAAGAAAGGCTTTATTCTCGTGTCCCATGACCGGGATCTGCTGGATGCCTGCATCGACCATGTCCTTGTGTTAAACAGGCAGACCATCGAGGTACAGAGCGGCAATTTTTCCGTCTGGTGGGAAAACAAACAGCGGAAGGACCAGTTCGTCATCGCGGAGAATGAGAAACATCTGAGGGAAATCGGAAAACTGAAAAATGCCGCCAGACGCACCGCGGAATGGGCGGACAAAAACGAAGCCACCAAGATCGGCTATGACCCTGTGAAAGAGCATGACCGCGGAAATGGTACGAGACCTTATATCGGCGCAAAAACGAAGAAAATGCAGAGCCGGGTCACCCAGATGTCCAAAAGAATTGAGCGGGAGATCGAGGAGAAGGAAGGACTCTTGCAGGATCTGGAAAAGACGGTGGATTTAAGGCTTGCGCCCCTCTCCCACCATAAAGACAGGCTGGTAAATGTCAGGGATTATGGTTTACAGTATACGGACGCAGTTCACCCCGTCTTTACAGGGCTGACCTTTTCCATTCATCAGGGAGAACGGGTGGCACTGCACGGGGAAAACGGCTGCGGAAAGTCATCCCTGATTAAGATGATGCTGCAAAAAGCCGCCTCTAAAACGACCGACGCCGCATGTCCTGCTTCCCCCATGCCCGTCTCGGAAAAAGGCGTCTGTGAAACCGCTTCGGGGCTGACGATCTCCTACGTGAATCAGGACACCTCATTCCTAACCGGCAGCCTGCCTGCCTTTTGCAAAAAACGAAACCTGGATCAGAGCCTGTTCTGCGCCATCTTAAGACAGCTTGACTTTGAGCGGGTGCAGTTTGCGAAAAACATGGAAGACTACTCGGAGGGACAAAAGAAAAAGGTACTTTTGGCGGCGAGCCTGCTGACCCCCGCCCACCTCTATATCTGGGACGAACCGCTTAACTATATCGACGTGTTCTCCCGGATGCAGATTGAAAAGCTGCTCCTAACATATGAGCCGACGCTCCTCTTTGTGGAGCATGACGTGCGGTTTCGGGAGACGGTGGCGACGAAGGTTGTGAAGCTACATGCGTAATCCCAATCGCATACAGCTGCTTTTACTTTTCCCGGACCGTTGATGTCCCTTTTGATTGATCTCCATTCAGCCAGTGCCACTGCTCGGATAATTCTATTTTCCCATTATCCAAAAAGCGTGGCACGCTATGGCATTTTCCTATCTTGATTTCATCGCTCTGATTTATGTGCTGATAGTAAAAGTCTAATTCTCCACTCAATCCCACGCATCCAACCATTGTGCCCTTTTTTATTTCTCCGCCGTCATATTCTGCCCATAAAATATTTCCGTTTTGGTGATAGGCAAACAATGTCTGATGATCTACTTCCCCATTTTCTGTATTTGTGACAGGAACAAAATACTTCCCCTCATAACATATACTTGTGCTGCTGACTGACAATGGCTTTTCCATGATTCCGTACACCAGGACAGAACCGTTGTCGACCGTTATTTCATGATGTGAAACCGTCCTGTATCCCTTATGTTCATAAAAACAGGCAGCACAAAGGGAAGAATCCAGTATCACCAAATTATGCTCCGCAGATATTTCTTCTTCAAGACATTGCATCATATAACTTCCGTATCCATTCTTCTGAAAACCGGGAAGTACAAACAATCTTGTAATATGGTTTTCTGAAAAAGTTCCCGTGCCTACCAAACGGTTATCTAAAAACAACACTCTCACACAGCCGTTTTCAATATCAGCGGCAATCTTGTCTTTTGCGTGAAGACTACTGAAAAAATCTACTATTTCACTCGGGTAATATTGCGGGTATATGGTTTGAATCGTATCCTGCACCAATTGATAGATTTGTCCCAAATCCTCTTTCCCTGCCCTCAAATATTCCATAAAGTACGCTCCCTTCTGCTTTCATTATACGCTTGCGAGCAAATGCAGACAATAATCATTTTCAGTCATAACGGGATCCGCGGGATTCGTCAGTTACTTCTCCGTACCCCGATGAGATAAATCAGCTTCGGCTCCCTTCTGGATACATGCAGCACGGCTTCCTGTAACGTATCATAGGGACGGCTCTCACAAAACCGTCCCTTTTCATCTCTGTGATATGCGTTGTGGAGCACAAATTTCCCTTCCCGGTTTTTGGTGATGCAGACGGTGTGGATCTGCGCCATAATGTCGTTCTTATCATTGTAGGCCGTGGCAATCATCACCTTATTTCTGCCGGCAATCTCTTCCACAGCCTTTGTGTCCGCCCCATCCGCCGTCTCCACCGCAAAACCGATTTTCCTGAAATAAGCCGTAATCGCCGTAGGCGCTACGCCGAACATGCCCCCAAGCGCTGTCCCCCGCGCCTCATAGACGCCTATCAATTCCGCCATAACTTTTTTTGAAACCGGCACGCCAAGAGCTTTCCTCGCATTGTACGTCGCAATAATCTCACAGCCGGCATAACTCATGCGCAGACGCTGCCCCACGCCAAAACGGATTTTCTCCCACTCACTCTGGTTCTCGATATAGGCGTCCGGCAGCCTCCAGAAATCCCAATCTGTCTGTTCCAACCGAATACGGTTTTCCCGCAAATGGTTTTTCCTCACAAACCGCGGCACGCCAAAAATTGTGAGGAAGCGGTAAACGGCAAGCAAAACGCGGTTACTCACATGCCTTGGAATAAACGAGGCTATCATAATCTCACATCAAACGGCATATATCCCTTGGGTATTCCCGCCGCATTAGCCGCTTCTTTTTCCGCCGCCTCTGCCGCTGCCGCCGCTTCCGCAATCTCTTCCGCCGAAAGCTCCGCATTTTCAGGCAGTTCATCCGCGAGCTCTTCGGTCGTCTCTTCCACCAATTCCTCCGTCAGCTCCTCGGCAATCTCCTCGAGTTCGTCCATGATCTCCTCGAGCTCTCCGCCGTCTTCGATGCCAAGCGCTTCTTCCGCCATTTCTTCCAGTCTCTCTTCTGGCGTCTTCGGCTCCATCTTCTCGACTGCCTCCGCAATCTGTTCCCCGCGCTCTGTGGACTCATCCAGAATGTGGAACATCTGCTCCTGATTGTAGGCCGCTTTTATGGATGCGATCTGATCCTCATAGGACTGGAACATTTTCAGCTTTTCAGCGATCTCCTCCACGCTCCCGCAGGCGACATTTTTGAGATTCTCTTTCTGCTTTTCAAAAAAATCTACCTGCTTCTTCGTCTCTTCCTGACGCTCCAGCCTGTCCTGTGTGCTCTTTAACATGCCCGCCGTGTTCATCCTGCGCAAAATACCACTGGTCTGATCCCATGAAATATTCATAAACGCTACCGCCTTTCTGCTGCTTTAATATGACTGCGTTTCTGTTCTCGTCTGTTGTTTTTTATTTCGGTATGCGGCGCATATTTCTAAAGGCAGTTTGTCATTAACGATCCTTTTTTCGTCATAGATGGAAAAATTCATGGCTGTGTGCTAAGATTTCCAGTATGGAGACTTTATCGGAGGCCTATAACTTGGAACGTTTTTACTGCCTAAAATTTGTATGTCACAAAAGGGCTTCGGCATTGTCTAATGTGATAGGAGGTAAAATTCATGGACAAAAATACAGAAGCATTATCTGATTTGGTGGAAAAGGCCACCGCCGGAGACCGGGAGGCTCTGGAAACCGTTATCTTAAGCGTGCAGGACCTGGTCTTTAACCTGTCTCTGCGCATGCTCGGCACTTTTGCCGACGCGGAGGACGCAACGCAGGATATCCTGCTTAAGGTCATCACCCATCTGTCTTCCTTCAAAAAGGAAAGCGCCTTTTCGACATGGGTATTCCGCATTGCCGTAAACCATCTGAAAAACTACAAAAAGCATATGTTTGCAAAACATCCTCTCAGTTTCGAGTTCTACGGGGAGGATATCAAAAACGGCAGCATCCACGACGTGCCGGATCTGACGCAGAATGTGGAAAAGACTGTGCTGGCGGAAGAGCTGAAACTATCCTGTACTAATGTGATGCTGCAATGTCTCGACACAGACAGCCGTCTGATTTTTGTGCTTGGGACAATGTTTCAGGCAGACAGCCGCATTGCCGGGGAAATTTTAGGAATTTCGCCGGAGGCGTACCGCAAGCGTCTCTCCCGTGTCCGCCAAAAGATGGCCCAGTTTTTGAGCGAATACTGCGGCGAGTACGGAAATGGGACATGCCGGTGTGCGAACCGCATCAATTATGCGATTCAAAACCACAGAATCAATCCTTCCCATCAGGACTACACCGCTGCGGATGAGGTTGCGAGACAGACCATGCTTGACGTGAAGGAAGCCATGGAGGAGATTGATGATCTGGCTCAGAGTTTTTCATTTGCCAAACTCTATGCGACCCCGGAACAGACCAGACAGTTTATGAAAGATTTCCTAAACTCAACTTCTCTTTCGGTCGTAAAAAATGCGTAACATACCAATTCAATTCACAGCCAAGCTGTGACATGGAGGCTAAAATGAGACACACAAAGAAGGAATGGGAGGAAACAATGAACACGGAACTCATATTTAAATACTTATCCGAATTAAAGGAAAACAACAACAGGGAATGGTATCACCAGCACAAGGCAGAGTACAAGGAAGCGAACGCGCAGTTTGAAACGCTGGTGCAGGAACTGATTTTGGCAATCGGAAAAACAGACGGCAGTATCATTCAGAATGTGCCGAAAGACCTTACCTTTAAGCTGGTGCGGGACACCCGTTTCAGCCACGACAAATCGCCCTACAATCCCGCTTTCCGCGCCCATATCGGAGCCATGGGAAAACTGCCTGTCCCGGTTGGCTATTATCTGATGATAAAGCCCGGCAATGAATCCTTTTTAGGCGGCGGGCTTTTTGCCGATATGTTCAAGGACGCCACCGCCATGGTGCGGGACTATATCGTGCAGCATCCCGACGAGTGGGACCAGGTCATCCATGCGGACACCTTCACAAAATATTTCACGGTACAGGGAACGGCCCTCAAAAATGTGCCGTCCGGCTATGACAAAGAGCACCCGCAGGCTGCATACCTGAAATTTAAAAGTTGGTATCTCGAATACCCGGTAAAGGATCAGGAACTGCTGGATATCGGGACATTCCTGCCAAAAATGGTAGAGATTTTTGAGGCGATGAAACCTTTCAACGATTATCTGAACCGTGCGCTCGCGGACTTCAAGATGCCGACAAGATAATACTCCCTCGACAAAAGCATCGGACTATACTATAATTAGAATAATTCTAATTTTGATCTATGATTCCTGTCCGAAATGCCAAAATACGAAGGAGGTACTTACTATGATTTACAAATGCAGCATCTGCGGTTACGAGTATGATGAGGAAAAAGAGGGAAAACCCTTTTCGGAGTTGACGGAATGCCCCATCTGCAAACAGCCGCCGGAGAAATTTAACGCCCTGGAACCCGAAAAGCCCGCCGTCAGCGCGGATGCAGCAAAGCAGCCCGCATCAGAAGAAAGCGGGAATCTGGATGTAAGCTATCCCGCGGAAACGAGAAAAGCGGACAGCAATTACCGCTATATGAAAGAGATTCACGAGATGGCCGTCACCGGGAAATCCGCGATAGAAGCCATGGGCACACAGATGAAGATGCCTGACTGGGACGATGTGCTGATACTCGGCGCGCAGTTAAACCCGATGCCCTTGGATGAGCACGCCGAGGTATCTTTGCAGACCGTGATCGGCAAACGGGCGAAAAAACCGATGACGCTTGCCATGCCGGTATACATCTCCCACATGTCCTTCGGCGCCCTCTCCCGCGAGGTCAAAATCGCGATGGCAAAGGGAAGCGCCGCTGTGGAAACCGCCATGTGCAGCGGGGAAGGCGGCATTCTTCCCGAGGAAAAGGCGGCGGCATACAAGTACATATTTGAGTACGTTCCGAATCAGTACAGCGTCACCGATGAAAACCTGAAAACCGCAGACGCCATTGAAATCAAGATCGGACAGGGCACGAAACCGGGCATGGGCGGTCATCTGCCGGGCGGCAAAGTGACCCCCGAAATCGCAAAAATCAGAAACAAACCGCTGGGGGAGGACGTGATCAGCCCTTCCAGATTCCCCGGTATCGACAGTGCGGATGATTTAAAGAAACTGGTGGGAAAGCTGCGGGAAAGAAGCGAGGGCAGACCCATCGGCATCAAAATTGCCGCCGGACGCATTGAGAAAGATCTGGCATTCTGCGTCTACGCCGAGCCCGACTTCGTCACCATAGACGGCAGGGGCGGCGCAACGGGCGCATCCCCCGCCATCGTCCGGGATTCCACCAGCGTACCGACCCTCTATGCCCTCTGCCGTGCCAGAAAATACTTAGACGCCGTGGGCGCGGATATTGATCTGGTTATCACAGGCGGGTTACGGGTATCCTCCGATTTTGCAAAGGCAATCGCCATGGGAGCAGACGCCGTCGCCGTTGCCTCCGCGGCAATGGTGGCTGCCGCATGCCAGCAGTACCGCATCTGCGGCAGCGGCATGTGCCCGGTAGGCGTGGCGACGCAGGACGAAAAACTCCGGGAAAGACTGCACATTGACGCCGCCGCAAAGCGGGTGGAAAATTATCTGAGATGCTCCGCCGAGGAGTTAAAGACTTTTGCCAGAATCACCGGCAATCCAGACATTCACGGCTTATCCGTGGATGACCTGTGTACGATCAGCAGGGAGATCTCGGAGCACACCAATATCCCCCACGCCGGCGAGGCAAGATAGGTTCCGGGAAAGCCAAAAACGACCTCCAACCGCTCTACAAAAGCTGACGGTTGGAGGTCGTTTTTCATTACAAACCTTTCCTTTTTCGTTTCAATGACCCATTCTGCTAACCATTATTACCATCAGATCGTCACCAGCTCATACTGGTCCGTGCCAAGCCCGATCTTCACCGCGTGGGCAATACAGGACTTCCACTCCGTGTCGGGATGCGTCATGAAGAAGTGGTCGTGCCCTTCCTCGTTTCCGTGCCTGTGCAGATTCTCACCCAGCACACTCTCCTCCACAGGCGCCATCTTATTACACAGGTCGGCGCATGCCTGATCTAACGCCACAGGGTCGAAGGACGCCAGCATTCCCACGTTAGGAATGATCGGAATATCATTTTCCGAGTGACAGTCGCAGTTTGGCGACACATCGCAGATCAGGGACACGTGGAAGCACGGTTTGTCTTTGCAGACCGCCCACGCATACTCCGCCATCTTATAATTCAACATGGCGATGGAATCCTCAAAACTTGCGGAAATCGCATCTTTCGGGCAGACCGCCAGACAACGTCCGCATCCCACACATTTGTCATGGTCAATATGCGCCTTGCCATTCTCAATAATGGGTGCACCGTGGGCACAGATCCTATCGCACGCGCCGCATCCCACGCAGAGAGACTGGTCCACCTCCGGCTTGCCGTCACAGTGCTGCTCCATCTTGCCCGCCCTGGAACCGCAGCCCATACCGATGTTTTTAAGCGTTCCGCCAAAGCCCGCCATCTCATGTCCTTTAAAATGGGTCAGGGAAATGAACACATCCGCGTCCATAATCGCGTGACCGATCTTCGCCTCTTTCACATACTCGCCGTCGATGGGCACCAGCGTCTCATCCGTCCCTTTCAGACCGTCGCCGATGATCACATGGCACCCTGTCTGATAGGGGGAAAAGCCGTTCACATATGCCGTCTCCAGATGATCCAGCGCATTCTTCCTGCTGCCCACATAGAGTGTGTTGCAGTCTGTCAGATAGGGCTTGCCGCCCAGTTCCTTCACATAGTCCGCCACCACTCTCGCATAGTTCGGGCGCAGAAACGCCAGATTCCCGTACTCTCCGAAATGAATCTTGATCGCCGTGTACTTGTCCGCAAAGTCGATGTTCTCAAAGCCTGCCGTCTTCATCAGACGGTGAAGCTTCTGTAATAAATTCTCATGTTCCGTAGCCTTAAAGGATGTAAAATATACCTTTGCCTGTTCCATGGGTGTTATGCCTCCTTTTCTTTTTGCTCTAATCGAACCGTTTAAAACGCTCAATCATAATTGCGTACTGCTCTTTAATTTTGAGATACAGCCCTATGGTGTTCTCCTTTTCTTTCTCAAACTCCGCGATAATGCTGTCATAGTTCTTTTCAAGGGTTGTTACTACATTGCGGTTGATCTTTCCTTTATCCGCATCGGAGTTCATAATATCGAGGATTTTCTCCTTGCTGAAAGCCTCCTTGTAACTGCGCTTGCCGTAAAGCGCGCTCAAAATATCCGCCACCGCGATGATCTGCTGGGGCAGCGACAGGTCCGCCGCAGAAAGTCCCTTGTGATACCCCGTTCCGTCCAGCTTTTCGTGATGCCTGACCGCAATCTGCAAAACGTCATCATCCACAACGCCCTCCAGAATCATCTCCGTGATCCGCACATGCGCCTTCATCACCTTCATCTCATCGTCGCTCAGCCGCCCCGTGGACTCCAGAATATGTAAGGGAATCGCAATCTTGCCCAGATCGTGCAGCAGCGCGCCGTAGTGGAGATCCCTGAGGTCCTTTCCCGAGACGCGGGAAAGCCTGCCGAGCTGCTCCGCAAAGTTCACCGTCGCCAGCGTGTGGATCACCGTGTGCTCGCTTCGAAAATCAATGGTGTAGACCAGCATCTCCAGAAAGCCTTTCTTATACTGCTCGGAAAACGCCCTCTTTGCCAGAAGCACATCCAGTTCCTCGCGGTACTTGCCACTCACGAGATTTTCCGTAATCCCGTAACACTTTTCCGCTTTCTGGAAAAGGTCCATCGCCGCGCTGGAAAATTTGATGTTGCGGTACTTTGAAAAATAATCCGGCTCCAGCTTCTCATCCTTCAGATGCAGGACCGTGTCCATCTTATCCGCAAGATTCAAAAGCTCGGTCACATGCAGATAACGGCTCTGTATCATGCCGTAGCGGTTATAATCCAGATGGTGGTAAAGCAGAACCTCCGCCCTGTCCCCGATAGGCGACAGATATTTCAAAAAAAGGAAACCGTAAATCGAATGGGGCCAGAGATTCTTTGTCTCAAAATCTGCCACCTTCTTGACATTGTCCTCCTTATAGAGGCCGATGTCATGCAGAATGCCGAGCATCGTGTAATCCACCAGCTCCTGCTCCGTGTAATTCTGATCGGTATAAGTACTCTCATACTCCATCATCTTATATAAGATATACCCCGTGATCTCCCCATGATTCATGATCTTATTGTTGATGATGCCGAGAGTTTTTCGGATAATCTGATAGACATCCTTACTGCTGATAACGCTCATTTCCGTTTACCCCTTCATATGTATAAAGGTATTCTAACATTAATTTATGATTTTGTCCTCTCTTTTCTTGTACTTTGTATCAGTATTGCATTTCCGCCCTAATGCGGATCATATTCTGACCGAATGCTCTCCACTGCCGCGTCGTCTCCAAATTCTATGCTCATATAATAAGCGCCGTTTCTCCAGACACATTTATTCTGTTCAGAGCTTTCCGGCTTCTTTTCGGCGCTTTGCGTCACCCCCTCCTGCGTCAGTTCAAAAAACGGAATATCAATGAGTTGGGCCTGTTCTGCCCCTTCATGGTAAGATGCTATCTCCACCATTCCAATCGTCCAGTCCTTCACAGGTGCCGCTCCCCCTGACCAGTTATAGATTTGCAGCAAGGCGCAGTCCTCCCCGTCTTTCAGCAGCGCCATCCAACCATAATCGCGCGGCTTTGCATCCGCCGTCACATCCTCCACAATCTCCTGATAACAAAATCTTCCCTCTTCCGTACTCCATGCCCTGCTGTCAAACACGGCAAGCTCGTACCCGGCATCCGACAATGCCTCCACCGTAGTCTCTCCCGGCATGACCGTGACTTCGCCCACGCGGATTGGAAACGGTTCTTCATTTGGCCGGTGGTTTGTCCTGTTTATGGCACGGATAGATGCCCACACTGCCACAATGACAATAAATATTACCGTAGAAATTATCTTCTCTTTTTTACCCTGCGGCGACTGCTCCTGAAAAGGCTGCAGCGGCTTCAGTTCGTTTCTGTCTGTCTCTTTCATGGCTTCCTCCCAAACAAGTATTTTTCTAATTATAACATGAATTATCGCAAAATTCCCTTTCCCTTACAATTTTTAAATTACCTTCACATTTTTTAAGTTCCCATTTTCTTCATATTGCCAAACATATGTTCCTGTAGTATGATTATTTTGAAGGGAGACCGATATGAACCGTACCTATCTCTGCATTGACTTAAAATCTTTTTACGCCTCGGTGGAATGCGTGGAGCGGGGCTTAGACCCCATGACCACCAATCTGGTCGTGGCCGACCCCTCACGGACAGAAAAAACCATCTGTCTTGCCATCACCCCCGCCATGAAAGCGCTTGGAATCAAAAACCGCTGCCGCATTTTTGAAATTCCAAAAGCTGTGGAATATATCGTGGCGCCGCCCCGCATGCAGAAATATGTGGACGTCTCCGCGGATATCTATGCTATTTACCTGACATATATTTCCAAGGAGGACATTCACGTCTATTCTATCGACGAGGCATTTATGGATGTGACGGACTATCTTACGCTCTACCGGCTCTCCGCCAGACAGCTCGGCTTTCAGATCATGCAGGATATCTATGAACAGACCGGCATACGCGCCTCCTGCGGCGTAGGCTCTAACATGTATCTGGCGAAGATCGCACTGGATATCACCGCCAAACATGCCGACGATTTTATCGGCGAACTCACGGAGGAGAGCTACCGGCAGACACTCTGGACCCACAAGCCCCTCACAGACTTCTGGCGCGTAGGCGCCGGCACCGCCAGACGGCTCGACACTTTCGGCATACGCACCATGGGCGATATTGCCGCAGCAGATGAAAGCCTGCTATATAAACTGTTCGGAGTAGACGCCGAACTTCTGATCGACCATGCCTGGGGCAGGGAGCCAGTTACCATTGCCGATATCAAAAATTACCGTCCCCGCACCAACTGTCTCACAAGCGGACAGGTTTTGGGCAGTGACTATCCCTTTGACAAAGGACTGCTCATCGTAAAGGAGATGATGGACCTTTTGTGCCTTGATCTGGTCGAAAAGAATCTGGTTACCCGCTCCGTCACCCTGCACGTCGGCTACTCTAACCGCATGAATGCGCCGTCCGCCCACGGCACCGCCGATTTACAGACAGACACAAACTCAGACCTCATTCTGATTCCCGCGGTGGCCGCCCTCTATGAAAGAATCGTGAATCCCATGTGGGCGATCCACCGCGTCAACATCACCTGTAACCATGTGATGCCGGAGGAATACCACCAGTACAATATCTTTGTGGACGCTGAGGAACTTGAGAAGAACCGCAAAGTGCAGGAAGCAGTTATCAGCATAAAGAACAAATTCGGCAAGGATGCCATCCTGAAAGGTATGAATCTGCAGGAGGGCGCCACCACCAGAGAGCGGAATCATCAGATCGGAGGTCATAGAAGTGGCGAGTAAACCCAAAAATAAAATGCCAATAGATGAGAGAGCCAAACAGTTTATGCCATTCGCGGCGCTGCGCGGACTGCCGGACGCCCTCGCCGCGAAAGAGAAAATTCTTGTCCCGAAAATGGAACTTTCCCCGGAAATGGAAGAGGAACTGGACAGGCAGATGCATCTGCTCGCCAAAGGAGACATGGCGACTGTCGTCTATTTCCAGAATGGGGAATACATCAAAATAACCGGCCTGGTTGCCCGCATCGACGAGACCAGCCGGTTATTGCAGATTGTAAATACCAAGATTCGGTTTGCGGATATTTTACAGGTGGAGGTGGATATCCGCCGCTAGATATTTCGTGTTTATACATATTTTTTCATGATATAGGTATTCACCTTTATCTCTCCTCCAGTAAATCTCCCCGGATATAACACGCTTCCACAGAAGGCTCCGGCTTCTCCGGCATCGACTCCTGATCCAGAAGATACCACAGCCGACCGTCGGCGTCTTCCTTCTTTCCGAGCACCGTGACGGTCTCCCCCTCTCCCAGCAGACCGACCACCAGAGAATCCGCTCCGACGCCTTCCCTGATCCTGCACACAGGCATGACCACTGTCATCTCCCGGGGAAATTCTTTGTCAGACGCGTCCGCCTCCGTTTCCGTCTCATCCGCCCCGCTGTCCTCTCTTCCTTCTCCATATATATCCCCAAACAGCTCCTTCACTTCCGCCTCCGTCATATATGCCACGCCCGTGATCTGTCCGTCAGACGAACGGATGATTTTGATATTGACCGTGCCCGCCGGATTCATGTCCAGCGTATAAAAAGACTGGTTCGGCATGTGGATATCCAGAAAGATGTTGACAAGCTGACTTTCATAATAACAATTTTTCCCGTTCCACGTAACACCGACCGAGCGGTATGCCTCCCTCTGCTCCTCCTCCAGCGCTTTGTCCAGTTCATCCTTCTCCTCATCCCGGTTCAGTTTATCATAAAGCATCGACTGGAAGTTCCACCTCTGATCTGACAGCGCCTGATCGAGCCACCCCTTCAGCGTCTCTTCGCTCAAAATCTCATCCGCCAGAATGGAGAAAAAAGCTACTTCATCATCCTCATAAAATTTCTGTGCAAAAGTCTGTACCAGCGGACTGTCCGCATCAAGCCGCTTTACGCTGACAGAGAAAAACGGATGATTCCCGTCTGCATAAATCCTGTCGAGCCACTTTTCCTGCGCTTTCTCGTCCAGTTCGCCGAATGCGATATAGAACTGGGAAAGGCTGTTCGCCTCATAGTACCGTTCAGCCTCCGCCCATGCCGCTTTGTCTTTTTCTGGTATCCCGGTCCCCTCAGCACTGTCAGTTACGGACATTCCAGCTTTGTCAGGTTCCGAAGCCGAAGCCGGATACACCCCGATAAAAACCGCTCCCAGAGCAATCCCCACGGTCAGTCCCGCCGTTATTATTCCTGCTTTCTTCGTTTTTTTATGAAAACTCATAATCGCACCCAGCCTTTCTCTCAACAATTCCTTGTTGGCGCTCATGGTAATGACGGCAAGCGGCTCCCTGAATGTACCGCCCACTGCCATGGCGTTAAGCAGCGTTTTCCCATAGTCCGCCGCATAGCCATACCCCATCTTCGCAACCACCGCCTCATCGCAGGCAAACTCACATGCCCTGTCAATTTCCCGGCTCATCAAATGGACAAACGGGTTAAACCAATGCAGGCAGACCGCAAACTGCACCAGCCATTTATACCAAATATCCCGCCGTTTATAATGAGTCAGTTCATGCATGACAATATACTGAAAATCCTTTTCCGGCACATCCGCGTCCGGCAGTACAATGCAGGGATGCCTATATCCCACAAGCATTGGCGAAGAGACCAGAGGATTCACACAAAGTTCCACCGCCCTGCCGATTCCGAGCTGATCTGCCGTCACCGCAAGCTGGTCCAGAAGGGCAAGGTCGCAGACCGGCTCCGCCCCGGCTTTCACATATTTTATATAACCCTGGTACATGCTGCCTTTTCTGATCAGCATACCAAACGCCGCTGTCAGCCAGATCACCCAGAGATATTTTCCGACAAAGGCTGCTGTCTCCCAAACGCCATGTCCTCCCGTGTCCTGTGCGCTGTTTCGTTCCGTATTCTGTCCGACGCTCCGCTCTGTGCCTGCGCCTGCGTTCTGCCTGACACGCCGCTCTATGCTCTCCTCAGCGCCCTGCCCGACACCCTGCGCAGGATTGGCGCTGCCCTCACCGATCTGCCACGCCCCCTGCGTACCCTGTTTCATTTGCACCGTCATACGGTCCACAGCCCGGTGCGCCTGCCCCATCAGACTTGCCTCTGGTCCGAAAGGAAGTAAAAGGCGCATCACCACAATCAGCCAGATATAATACTGCCACTGTCTGCCGAGTCTCCCTTTCAGGAATCTGACCCCTGAAAGCAGAACCGCAATCAGAACCGCTCCCGACAGGGACATGGACATAACCGTCTTAAAAATCTGTGTCATCCTTACCTCCGTGCCGGAGCATTTTTGCGAAGGCCGCGAGTCAAATCAAAGATTTGGCTCTGCGATTTCGAGTTTGTGGCTCCGACACAAACTCGCGATTGAGAAATCAGCGCATCAGCGTGATTTCTCAATCAAACCGCCCTCCTTCCAGAAGCGCTCTCAGCTCCTCGTACTCCTCCTCTGTGAGAAGATCTCCCATAATCAGATTGGTGACCAGCCCCTTGACACTCCCCTCGTAGACTTTATCTATAAAATGCTGGGTCTGCACCGTCTGGTATGCTGTCTCAGAAATCAGGGGCACATATTCGTTGCGCCGCCCGACTTTCGTCGCACTCAGATACCCTTTGCCGACAAGCCGGGATAACAGGACAATCAGCGTATTTTTCTGGCAGACCTTCCCCTGCGCCGCCAGTTCCTCCATAAGGTAGGAAAACAGGGTCGTCTCCTCCGGGTTATCCCATATAATTTTCATAATTTCCAGTTCCGCGTCGGACAATTTCTGCAGCATCTGTTTCTTCTCCTTCTATGTATAACGCGTTGTTATGCTTTAAATATAACGTATTGTTATACTAATGTCAACAAAAAATTTAAAGCTAGAAATCCCCTATGGTAATTGATGACATTCAGCCTCACATTCAGAATGACCTACACCATAATCTTGATACGCAATCAAGGTAAAAAAGACTGCTATTCACCCCTTACATTGTCATTCCAATCCATATTTTATATTTAGCGCAAATAATTTAATGATAAACATTAAAAATTAGTTGACTTTCGTTTAAAAACGTCATATAATCCTCGTATCGGAAGGCTAACGGCAAATAAAGGGGGCATCTATTATGGGCAAGTTAGAAGACATGAAAAGGGCAAGCAGGCTCATCGGAAAAACAGGAAAGATCTTTCAAATACTATTCGGCATATTAGCCGGCATATTTTTGATTTCTATATTCGTGCTGTCTGCATTGCGCAATACACTCAGCACAATGCCTGCCGCATCCCTGACAGATTTTGATTTTAGCCATATGGGCTACTTTGCTGGTAAATTAGCAGGCGAAGGCAGGTTTATAGACGCTTGTATTGTGTTTTTGATATTCGGCGTTCTGTTTTCGATGGTGGTGACTGTCATCATGTATTTTATCGCCAGAATATTTAACAAAATTTATCATGATTACTCTCCGTTTTTACCAGAAATCGTAAAGGATTTAAAAGTTGTCTCCGTACTGTCTACCTTGCTGATCTTACAAAGCAGCATCGGGTTCGGAGTCATTGCCGGGTTTATCTTCTGGGGAATCATCCGGCTTTATGAATATGGATGCGAATTACAAAATCAAGCGGACGAAACATTGTAGGTGGCGAGTATGGCTATTATTTTACGATTAGACAGAGTTATGGCTGACAGAAAGATGTCGCTAAAAGAGCTATCCGAAAAAGTCGGCGTTGCAAATGTTAACTTGTCAAAAATAAAAACAGGAAAAATCAGCGCCATCCGCTTTTCTACTTTAGATGCCATCTGTGATGTCCTTGACTGCCAGCCCGGAGATATTTTGGAGTATAAAAGGGAGACGGGGAGGTAAATCTATTCTATGGAAAAATATCTGAAATTCAATGCGACAATACTGCAAAACGAAAATATGGATGCCGCCTATGTAGAAGTGCCCTATGACATCAAAGAACTTTTTGGCAAAGGGCGCCTGCTCGTAAACGCCACCTTCGACGGTGTTCCATACCGGGGACAGGTGGTAAAAATGGGCACGCCCTGTTACATCATCGGCGTTACCAGACAGATATGCAGACAGATCGGCAAGAGCTTTGGCGATGTGGTCGAAGTGGTAATTCGTGAAAGGGAAAGCGAGAAAAAACCTATGTGGAAATGTCCCAAATGCGGAAGGGAATTTAAGAATAAAGACCAGAGTCATTACTGCGGTGAAAAGCCAAAGACGATTGACGAATATATCCTTAGTCAGGATGCGGATAAACAGGAAGACCTCCTGTATATCCGCCAGATTCTCCGCGACGCCCTGCCGGAAGCAGAGGAACGTATCTCATGGAGTATGCCAACCTTCTGGAAAAAGCATAATATTCTTCACTTTGCCGCGTCTAAAGGGCACATCGGACTGTACCCGGGACCCGAAGCCGTACTGCATTTCGCAAAGGAGCTTCAGGACTACAAAACCGATAAGGGAACGATCCGCATCCCCTATGGCAAGGTCGATGCCGCACTGATTGAAAAAATCGCAAAGTGGTGCTGGGACACTGGAAACCATGCGTAACCTGTTCTTTCCTAAAAATATCATGGCCTATACTCATTGAGTATATCTATGATATTTTTTTTGTACAAATTGCTGTTCAGCACATCTCCGTTCGGCGAAAAACTGATCGCTCTGATATCGCCCGGGTTTTCTTCATAGGGATCTGCATACGCCGTATTTTCTTCAAAATATTCCCCTAAATACTTAACCGCATTTCCGCTCGGAAAGATTACATTGCCCGATCCAACTGGAATTTTCAGATCGTCAAATGCCCCGATAATTTCCCTTGTTTTCACGTTGTATGGGTTGTTGTCGTTTTCACTGACCAGCCACGCCGGACTCAATTCTATACATATGCCTGCCTCTTTGACGCACGCCGCAAAGAATTTGACCGGCTCTAAGGGTATCGTCTCCTGATGAAAGGCATCGACCGACAAAAGTATCCTGTTCACGCCGTTTGCGGCAAGCGCCCCGGCAACTTCCTTTATTCGTTGTCTGTCTTTCGCAAAAAAACCGTTTGTGATCAAATCCCTTTTGGGTATCCCCATCTCTGCCGCCGCTTTGTGTATTTTGCAGACTACATCTGGGTAAAGAAGGGGTTCGCCGCCAAAGGTCATCAGCGACCCAATCTTATAATTTTTGCAGACAGCATAGACAGCGTTTGCCGCAGCTTCCGCGTCGATATGCCCTGTGCAGGAATCGTGGTCTCCCTCCGAACAATGCTTACATTTTCCCGTGCACGCCATCGTGACGACAAACTCGATCCTGTTTAAGTTCTTCACATATTCATTCATGGCATTCTAATTTCCCTTCAAAAAATATTCTACCGTAAACACATTTCACCCATCGGTTTCCGCGTCATAACTGCCGGAATGTATCATCATAAATATTTTGCGTGTTGTTTGTCAGAATGGAGAATTTTTCATTGTCCTGCCACAAACGCTCTATCCGCTCCCTGTTTTCGTCAGGCTCCGACAAAAGTTCCGCCAATCCGTCAATCTCACAAAGTTCCTCTTCGCCAAGATTCCGTATGCCGCCGCGAAGATACAGCGGCTGATAGGAATAAAAGATTTCATTGTTCATCAGCGCATGAAAATCCATAAACAGATACTCGCAGACGCCTTCCAGCGGGTTGTCCGAAAAAACATCCAGCTTTTTATGCAGCGTGCCTTTTCTCAATCCAAGCCACGCCTCTGAAGCCGTCACAAATTTCCGGCGCGGCAGGTCAAACTGGCTGTAGCCGAAACGCGGTTCGTATTCGTAATAACCGTCCACGTCCGCCAGCACCCATCTGCTTTCTCCGAAATCCCAATATTCATTCACCCAGTGTTCCATGTAGCTTTCGCCCGCATCGCCAAAATCCATAAATCCGGCTCTGGAACGGCATGGGATTCCCTTCGCTTTCAAAATGGCGCTGAACAAAACGGATGCCTGCCTGCAGGACACGGTGATTCTTTTCTTCACATCCCTGTTCTTCGTAAATCCCGCGCTGTCCAGCCGCAGGATGCCCGCAATCATGGCGACAGCCGTAATATAAAGTTCGTCCTCATTTTTAAAACGATGCTTCGGATAAGACGAAAACTTCCCATAGTAATTCTCTTCCAGATAGGGAGAAACTTTTGTGAAATACATTTATCATTCATTTTCTATTGCCTCCTAAAATTTTTAGGAGTAGGCGCCTGCTCTGCATAAAATGCTAGCAAATATAAAAAATTACGTCAATCATTTTTGTTTAAATGAACTGAAACAATTCTTACCCATTTAGTATATCATCAACAATTTCGTGACCCTCAAAATACAGTTCCACAATATGATCTGAAAAAATGCTTTCTCCGAAGCTGACAGTCGCCCCAAAATCTGTCTCCTTTACAAACGTTATGCTGGCACTGTAAACCTCGATGCTCCGATACCAGTCCACCGGCAATTCTTCACCCAGCTTTGAAACAAAATAGCTTCTGACTTCGCCTTCGCACGACGCCAACCAATTCAAATAATCTGTCAATACGGGCAGCGCCTCTTCCGCGCTCAATTGTTTGGAAATGTTAATTTCACATTCGCAATGGTCAAGTTTGCAATCAAATATTTTAATCGGGGCTGTTGGATGATAACAGATAAATGTATCATCTTCATCAAACTTCTCAAGAAACTTTTCAAACTGCATTTTCTGCCTCCTTCTTTTCATAAAAGGTTAATGTAAGTCTTTCGTTAATGACTTCTGTTTTTCCCGTCTGGCGATACCCCATTTTTTCATACAGATGGCAGTTTTTAGGCTCCTGCAAAATTGTGTCCAGCTCCCAGTTTTCGTTTCCATGTGTTTTCTCACACAGCCGGATTGCTTTCTGTGCGATGCCTTTCCCCTGAAATTCCGGCAGTATAAATATCGGGGAAATTCTTTTGTTTATTCCGTTTTCCTTTTTGTCTATAACACGGATGGCTCCTGCTTTTTGCTGTCCGATACAGATAAAGTAGTAATATGTAAAGTCCTGCCGCAAGCGTGCTTCTACTTTTTCCACACCTTCACTTGCAGGGCTGGTGTCAAAATCCTGATATTTCTCCAATAATTCTTTGAACGCTTCCACCTGCATGGCATGTAGTTCTTCTGCGTCGTCAACATTTGCCCTTAATAATGTGATTTCCATCATCCACTCACCCCTTCCTCCCAACTGCCACCCCAATCCCGCACACGATCACCCCTGTCGGAATCAGCACCAGCCAGACTGCCTCCTTACACCCGTCAAACAAAAAGCCGTACACCATCTGCCCCACCGGCTGGGCGCACATGGTAATGGCGGACGTGTAAGCCATCACTTTCCCGATCAGATGCTCCGGCGTGCCCTGCTGGATCATCGACACCGCATAGATGGAAAACATGCTGATCGCTATCTGCATCCCGCAAAAAGCAGCCACAAGAACCGCATACCGCACGCCTGTTCCTGCCGGAAGCAGAAAGACAAGTCCCGCCGGAACAATACAGAGACCGACCGCCGCCAGCATGGGCGACAATCCGCCCTTTTTTATTTTCCCCGCCAGAACGCCCGCCGCCATACTGCCTGCGATTACAGCGACCGCAAGCACACTCTCCGCCGCGCCGTAATACCTGGCATCCAGTCCGAGCACCGTCCGTACAAGAAAGGGAAGCCCCACCAGCGTCACGCCCATCACAAAGAAACGGGACAGCGCCGCCAGCAACAGAATCCGCAGGATGTCCCGCCGCTCCTTCCCGATAAAGCGGACGCTGTCGAGGAAATCCGCCTTCGCCACAGCGAGGGCATTCCCGCCAAACCCCGCCGGGCGATAATCCAGTCTGATAAAACACTCCAGAAACGCGGTCACAAAAAAGCAGAGCACGCTGGCATACATCACAGGCTTTATGCCGAAAGCGGCGTAGAAAATACCGCCCAGAAGCGGCGCCGTCAGATAGGATATGGAGGCGGTCTGGTTCACCACCGCATTCCCCCGGATGATATTATCCCCCGTCAGTATACTCGGAATACATGCCTGCACCGTAGGCGTCTCAAAGGCGCCCAGAACGGAAAGAAGCACGAGGAGCGCCCCGATCACCACAAGCGCGCGCTGTTCCGACAAAAGCAGCGCCGCGCACAGAACCGCCGTCCCTGTCATGGCGTCCAGAGCCACCATAATATTTCTTCGATCTGCCCGGTCAGCCAGAATGCCGCCAAAGGGCGACAGCAGGATGGTCGGGATCGTCGCCGCCGACAAAAGTCCCGCGAACACAGCTGCCGACCCGGTAAGTTCCAGCACATACATAGACAGTGCCAGCCGCAGGATATAGTTGCCGAACAGGGAGCTTACCTGTCCCAAAACTAAGAGCATAAAGTTTCGCGTAAGCAACTTTTCTTTCATAGCTTATTTTATCATTCCCTTCTGCATACAGACATCTTATGCAAGACTTCGTACTTCCAACTTCGCGTTAAGTGACGGAATTTCCTAATAAATTACTTATCCCGTTTTTCACTCTGCCCAAACACTCTCTCCGTCCGTTCAAACATCTCCTCATCCGCCACAGGCAGCCCCATGTCCGCCAGCATTTTTGCCACAAATCTACATTTATGCATAATCTCCCTGGCATCCGCCGGAAACACCGAGGGCATCAGCCAGAAATTGACAAGTGGGAGCAGTTCGGAAAGTTCCCTCGCATACTCGGTCTGAATGGAGCCGTCGCGCCTGCCCTCCTCGATCAGTTCAAACCACAGGGGCGTCAGCACCCGCCGGTTCGCCTCCACCGCTGCCGCCAGAATGCGCGGGTCCTTTAAAATGGGAACCGCCTGCGCGCTGACCGCCTCTCGCTCCCCGTCCGCCCTGTCCATGGCAAGCACTTCCCTGATTTTCTGCAGGCCGTTTAAGTCTGTGCGCGCCCTGACCGCCTCAAAGGGATTGTTCTCCAGAAACATGCGGTCTCCCAGTGCCTGCATCACCTTTTCCTTGCTTTCAAAGAAACGGTAAAACATCCCCTTCGCTCCCCCGGCGCGCTCCATGATATCGGACACGGAAGTCTCCTCATACCCTTTTGACAAAAATAAAAATTTCGCCGCCTCCAGAATCTCCCGTTCCCATTCTTCCGGCTGTTTTTTCACTGGTCTCGCCATCTTTGCATCTCTCCCGCGCCAGTTATTGACCGCTAGTCATTAATTATTATAGTGAAAATATAACGAGCTGTCAAGAGATATCACATCCTGACAGCCCATAATTTTTCAACTGCTATTGTCCGTACCGCGCACTTGCTATAGTCGCAATAACTGCCGACGTCCTTTGCCACTTTCCGTATAATACATTATCATTCCAAAGCAAACATTTTCATTGCCTCTTTTACATTTTCCTTCATGGCATCCCGCGCCGTCATGGATATGGACGAGAAGAACAGCGGTTCCTCCGCGCGCAGGGATTCCAGATATGCCGCCGCCTGATTTCCGCCCGCTTTATCCATATACGTGAAATAATTGATTTTCCGCACGCCCGCCCGGATCGCCGCGTGATAATCCTCCCGGCTCACGCCGGAGCCGCCGTGCATGACAACCGGGATATCGCCTGTCAGCGCGCGCACATTTTTTACCACATCAAAATCCAGCTTCGGCGTCGTCAGATAAATGCCGTGGGTCGTCCCGAAGGAGCAGGCAAGGGCATCAATACCGCTCGCTTCCACGAACGCTTTTGCCTGTTCAGGGTCTGTGTAAATCTTCGTGTCGTCCCCGTCGGAGTCTCCCGCGCCGGATTCCCTTTTCCCCATACTGCCAAGTTCCGCCTCCACAGAAGCGCCGGTCCTTGCCGCCATCGCGACCGCTTTTTTGGTATTCTCCAGATTCTCTTCATAGGGCAGCACGGAACCGTCGTACATTATCCCGGTAAAGCCGATTGCAAGCGCCTTTTCCAGATAATCAAAGGTCTCGCCGTGATCCAGATGGACGCAGACCGGCACAGACGCTTTTTTCGCCTCCGCCACCATGACCGGCCCGATCAGCTCTAACGGAACCCATGACTCGTGGCACTGTGCAAACTGCAGAATGACAGGCATATGTAATTCCTCCGCCGCCGTAAGCACAGCCTGCAGGCTCTCCAGATTTGCCGCATTAAATGCGCCCACGGCAATCCCTTTTTCTTCCGCGATTTTCAATACTTCTTTTAATGTGACTAGCATATTTTGTCCCATCCTTTCTGAATCTTCTGTTCCAGCTCGTCAAACGGTTTCAGGCCGCTCAGTGCATCGTAAGCCGCCACGCAGGAAGCTCCCGCCGCCGCTGCCAGATGCATGGACATTTCCGGGGAATACCCCGCAAGCACAGCTGTCAGAAATGCCGCGATGCTGGTGTCTCCCGCCCCGGTTCCAGACAGCACCCGGTCAGGGACATAGCTTTTCTCAAACCCATGCAGATCCGCCCACTGTGACACATCAAGTTCCAGCTTTTCACCAACCTTTTCCAATGTCTGCCGGGAAGCGGTTCTGTAGTAAATGCCCGGCGCCCCGCATTTGATCAGCAGTATTTTCGCGCCAAGTTCCATGCAGCGGTCCGCAAGCGGTCTTACATCCTTTTCGATATCCAGTATTTCCGTGATATCCCGTCCCTTCGCCCTTTCCTGCCACTGAAAGAGCCGGTCTCGGTCCAGCATATAGCACAGTTCCTCCACGCTCGGCACCAGAAAATCCACATAGGGGATAACGTTCTCAAGAATACGCCCCCAGTCTGCGCCGTCGGCTTCGGAACCCGGTTCAATGGCGGCAAAATCAAGCGACGTGGCTGCGCCGCACGCCTTTGCCCGCTTCATCATCTTCTGCAGTTCCGCACCGTCATTTTCATACATGGACTTTATCAGCGGCGGATAGCCGAAATGGAATAATGCGGCTTTCTCCAATTCCTCCTGCGGAATGTCCGTTGCGCAAAAGGTATGGTTTGCTCCCGGATTGTGGAGAAACATCCGATCTATTCCCGGTACGGCAATCACCACCGTATAGGAAGTGGATTCCTGCCCTGAAACAAGCAGTCCCTGTTCCGCACCATGGGCTTTCAGTATGTTGCGCACGATTTCCCCGAAGGGATCATCCCCGATCTTGCCCATCAGCGAGACGTCCGCCCCGAAAAACTTCATGGCAAGCCCGGTATTGGCGACAGAGCCGCCCGTATGCACGTCCGCCGGGCCCACGTTGACCAGCTTGCCGGGCGATAGGATGTCACCCAGACTGGCTGTGCTTTTTCCCGGGAATACCGGCGTAATATCCAGACAGATATGTCCTGCCGCAATCACTTTCTTTTTCAACTGCATCCCTCCCTGATTACTCAATCCCCATCAAAAGGTTCATAACATACATTTCCAGCCCCTCAAAATCACGCTTTTCCACCAGTTCTTTCTGCAGTGCATAGTCAAACCGATCCACCTTTGCTTCCAGCGCCTTAAAGACTTTCAGGCTGTTTTCCAGATGTTTATAGCTGTCCTCGTCTTTCGTCGTCCGCATGGCTTTCACATCCAGCCCTACAAACTCGCCGTGATCCCCGTAACCGTTTTCCTTGAGCACCTTCACCTGATTAAAGGCGGCGCGCAGGTTCTCAACGCCAAAAGATTTATCCTGATCGTATTTGATCCCGTTCTGGTCATTCAGATGCACGGTCATCAGCTTGCCCATCGCCATGGCAAACCCGATCTCATGTGCCGGGTCCAATCCTGCCAGAATGGCGTGTGCACTCTCCAGATTGCCGCCGACTCTGGAAGGATCAATGGTTGCCGCAGAAACAGCCATCACATGCCCCATGGTGCCGCAGATACTCCTGTCTATCGGCTCGTTGGGCTTGGGCTCGATGCAGACGCGGATCTTCGGGTCGTATTCCAGCATTTTGTTGATGGCTTCGATCAGCATCTTTGTCGCCCATACAGGGGACTTGGATTCCGCACACAATGTCCCCTCCCTTGCCAGCCATAAAACTATCATATCACATCCAAGTTCGTTTGCAATATCAATAGAGCGGTAAGCTCTCCACATCGCGTACTCCCTGTCTTTCTCCGAAGTGCTCATAAATCCGCCGTCAGCAGTACGCTCGTCCATCCACAGGCGAGGCGCCACAAATTCCGCCACCAGATTGTACTTATCCAGTGTTTTCTTTAATTCGCGCGCCTTCTCTTTGATCTCCTCTTCTGTGTAATCGTTGATGTTCGGCACCGCGTCGTCATCATGGAACTGGATTGCCGAAAATCCCATCTCGGCAAACTTTTTAAACTTCTCCTCCACCGGGATATCCGCCCTTGTCGCCGGTCCGTAAGAATCCGCCCCGGTATGTACATTCCATGGTCCTACCGAAAATCTGAATTTGCTCATTTTGTTTCCTCTCTTTCCCTGCATGGCAGTGCAGCTCCCCCTGCACTACATTGTTTACATGTTTCCTTACACATATTTATACTATTTTTCTGCGTCATAAAAATGACAATCTTGCGATTTTCTTCTTGTCTTGTTGTGCTTTAACAAATATACTGGAAGGAGACATACACAGACAGCCGGCGTCGGGAAAGATACGCTATTACTCTGCCCGGCCGAGTAAACACCCTGAAATGGAGATTTGTATGGGCACACAAAGGGAACTGGAAATCGTAAGACATACAACCATGAACAATCTGGAAATCTTTCTGGTGGAAATGACGGAGCGGGGACCTCACGGCCACGACGACCTGGAAATCGGCCTGCTTTTGGAAGGCAGCCTGACCCTGTTTCTGGAACAGGAAACATACGAACTGAAAAAGTGGGATATCTATCTCATCAACCGCTACCAGGTACATTCCTTCTTAAACGCGGGTGAAAAGAACCTGATTCTCGCTTTCCAGATTCCCACAGATTTTTACCGCCGTCTGAATTTGCAGCTCACCTATCTGCGGTTTGAAAGTAATGTCATTCACAGCGGTCATCTCCATACCCATTTATCCGCGCAGTTACTGTCCTGCGCCAGCCTCTATTTCGGCACGGAAAAATTCCGGGAACTGGAATGTTCTTCCCTGCTTTTGCATGCGCTGTATCTGCTTTTAAAAAACTGCCCCTACACGGTAACCGGCGAGCGCGAATACCATATCGCCCAGAACGACTCCCTGCGCATCAACCGCATTGCGGAATATATCGCGGAACACCACCAGGCGCATATTTCACTGGAAGAAATCGCAAAGAGAGAGCACATCACCGCCTGCCACGCCTCGCATTTCATCCGCAAAATGCTTGGCATCTCGTTTCAGGAATATCTGAACAACACACGGTTTGACCATGCGCTCCGGCTTTTGTCGCAGACGGACTTAAGCCTTCTCGACGTCTGTATGGAATCCGGCTTTTCCAGCAGCCGCTATCTGAACCGAATGTTTGAAAAAAACTTCGGCTGCAGCGCGAAGGAATACCGAAAAAGAAACCAGGACTTTCAGATGCTGGGCATGAAAGAACAGGCGCTCCCCGTCTCCAACATCCAGAAGCGTCACTCTTTTGAGGGGTCTGCTTTTTTATTCCAAAGCTTTACTGCCTCTGACTCCTTTCAATAATACTGCTTGACATTGCTATTCCAATACAATTAAGCCGTCAGGCTTAATTGCTATTTCCCCATGTTATAATGCTCATAAAGCGGTCGCTGTAAAATGGATTCTGTCAACAACCTATTTATGCTGCCGGCTTTATCAGCCGGAAAAGGAGGACGCATGTCGGAAAAAAGAATTTATATCAGTAACGAACCTATGTCAGAAAATATCGCGCTGGAAGAAACGATGGCTGACCTTGCCGAGACCCTGGAAGCCCAAATTCAGATCATTGACTTCGATGCGGATCTTACGGACGCATCTGCCGCCCCGATCATTATTCTGTGCAACAACATCAACATTCTGGATGAGGCGGTTCTTGAGACCCTTGAACAAATTTACCGTGCAAATCAGCATATCATCCTCTATGAGCCGACCAACAATGAGATCAATACCGTTTATGCAAGACTGGAAGGACATGAATACTTCAAGGCGGATAACAAAGTGACCGGCTACAGCCTTTTTGGCCTGAAAATGACCACGGAAGGAATCTGCTATGTTTTGGAAGCCCATGAGAAAGACCCTGAACTGCTCTCCCGGAACATGTCCGACTTTATGGAAGACAAGCAGGAATTGGACACGCCCGTCTTAGAAAGTTTACGTCTGAGAGCTTCCGACGCTCTGGAGCTGTCCGGTTCTGACGTCAATCTCGCCACTCTTGCACGCCAGCATGTGGTAACCAAGTCTTTCTCCCTGCTGGGCAAGCCCTGTTCCGTCAGCTACTATATGGTATCCTGCCACAAATATAAAGGCACGTCGGTATCCGGCGGTGAAGACTGGTTCTTTATACAGCAGGCAGGGATTCTGAACGGCGCCAAAAACTACCAAAAATATTGGGCGGGCACAAGAGTATCTATTGACGGCGATTCCTGGTATGTGGGACAGGGAGAAGTCTGTCTGAATTATGTGGATTACTATACGATGAAGAACTATATCCCCCTTCCTCCCGGCGAAAGCACCGTGGATGCCCAGTTGGTTTATGCGGAGCCCCAGGCAATTAACGGAACCACAAAATACACCATTTCCGAGTCGTTACAGCTCGGCGGCAGCATCGGATTTGAATCGACCGGCGGCGAATCCAAAGGCAGCGCCTCCTTCTCTGTCGGCGCAGGCTTTGATTCTTCCTATTCCTTTGAAGTGCAGGACTGCACCTGTAAAGGCACCTCCCTGAGCCAGAACAGCCATTCCGCGGAATGGAAATACCAGTTCAAGCATGCCGAAAAAAATATGGCAGCCGGGAAATGGCAGTATCTGCACGACCCTGCTACACTCTCCTGCTCCGTATTTTCCCCGGTTAACGCATGGGTATGGAAGTTTGACACGAGAAAGAGAGACGTTTATAAGAGCTTTCAGTCAGATACCGGCATCGGCATTATGAACACGATCTCGCGCTACAGCGGCTCGCAGCCCTGCAAGGATATCCCCGGGAAGTGTACAAACGGGCAGACAAACAGCGCTTCCTATACCATTACCTTCCATATGCCGCCTCTCCTTGGCGTAGACAAAAAGAGCCTGATGTTTGACAAGGCAGGCGGTACCCAGAAGCTGCAAATCGCCGTACAGGGAAGTTTTAAAATCCAGTTTAAGGACAATCCTTCGTGGATCAGGGTTGACCGGGCTGTCGGCAGCGGAGAACTCACCGAAGTTTTTGTTTCCGTGGATAATTATACCGAAAAGAAGGAACGGCTGGCCGTTTTACAGATTTACAGAGTAAAAGACGCCGCCCGCGGCACCACGGACGAGCTGTTGGAAGTGAAAGTCATTCAGACATCAGGGAAAATCAGCTAATATAACCGCAATCCCCTTTTCAGCGTCTGCCAAAACCGGGCTTTTCCGGTAACGGCAGACGCTATATAAAAGCCGCAAAAAAACAGCCGCCCAGGCTACGACGCCCTCGTCAAAAACTGAAATCCCATCACCACGACCCCGAGCACCACCAGCACGACGCCCGTCGCCCGGTTCAGCGTCCTCGGTTCCGCTTTGTTCGCGAATACCGCCGCAATCCTGGCCCAGATAAAGGTAAAGACCACACACAGTATCCACACCGGCAGATCCGGCATCCCACCTATGGCAAAGTGCGACACCGCGCCCGTAAAGGCGGTAAACGCCATGATAAACACGCTGGTGCCGACGGCTGTCTTTAATTCATAGTGGAGAATAGAAGTTAAAATCAGAAGCATCATCATGCCGCCGCCCGCGCCGATAAAGCCGCAGATAAACCCGATCATCACACCGGCGATAAGCGACTGCACCGCCCGTTTCTTCGCCGCAACCTCCCCCATCGCTTCCTTCGTGGTCATAACAGGCTTCACGATAAACTTAATGCCAAGCAAAAAAGTCATAAACACGGAGAAACCGCCCATCGTCGCCGGCGGAACCAGACTCGCCGCATAACTGCCCACCACCGTGAAGGCGAGCACGCTCCCCATCATAATCAGACCGTTTCTGATATCCAGATTCTTATTCTTTCCGTAGGTGTACGCCGATACCGCACTGGCAAGCACGTCGGACGACAGCGCAATTCCCACCGCCATATAGGCGTCCATGTGAAGGAACGTGATCAGCATGGGACTGATCACAGCCGCCGCGCTCATGCCCGCAAAACCCGTTCCAAGCCCTGCGCCCATCCCCGCAAAGAAAGTCACCACAGTCATCCACAACCAGTTCATATCGTCCTACGCCTCAATCATTTCCAGCAGATTGTTTGTAATATCCGCCATGTTGGAAGATGCTTCCTTTGTATTCTGGGAAATATCCACGTTCTCCGTCACCACGCTCGAAATCTGCGTCAACTGCTTAACCGCAAGATCCACAATGGACACGTTCTTCGCAACCATCCGGGATATCTCTTCCACATCTTTTCTGGACTGTTCGATGTTCTCCACCACCAGACCAAAGGTGCCCACCGTCTGTTCCGTGATGTCCTGTCCTTCTTTTACCGCCCTCAGGGAGTTCGTAATCAGCTCGTTTGTCTCCTTCGCCGCCTGCGCGCTCCTTGCGGCGAGCTCTCCTACCTGGGAAGCCACCACGGCAAATCCTCTGCCCGACTCGCCCGCTCTTGCCGCCTCAATAGATGCGTTTAAGGAGAGCAGGTTGGTCTGCTCGGCAATGGAGTTGATCTCATCAATAATTTTCTCAATCTGCATGGACATTTCGCTTATCTTCTGCATGGAAATCTGCAGCTGCGCCATCTGGGACTGCGTGGTGACAATCTCCCCGGTAGTCGCTGCCGACGCCGCATTAATTTCATTGGATGCGTTTACGCTGTTGTTCAGTTCCTGCGTAAGCTGCTCCATAATCTTCTCCAGATCGGAAACCGCCTGCTCCTGCCGCTCCGTCCCGTTGTAGATACTGTCTGCATTTTCCAGAGTCTTTCCCGACACCTGACTCAGTTCCCTGCACGCATTCTTTACATTCTGGATCAGCATCCGATTGCTCTCCACGTCCTGCTCCTGCTGACTCAGCAGATTTTCATTCTCGCGCATATTCTGGCAGATGCTCTCCACCATTTTATTGATACTGGAGGAAAGCTGTTCATACTCCGGCGTGCTTTTTTCATCTATGGCGATGTCAAAATTGCCCTCCGCAATTTCCTTCGTATCATTTGTGATATTGTTGATTCCCCGAACGATTTTGCTGTCGACCATCCGATTAATCGTGACAAGCAGCACCCCAAAAATGATCAGCATACTCAAGGATACGATCAGCGTCTGGTTGCGGCGCGCCGCATAGTATTCCGAAGCGGGGAGAAATGTCCCGATTACCATATCCCCATCGTCCTCAGCATAATAGTACCCGGACACCCCGTTAATTTTTGCTCTGCCTTTTCCCACAAAATCCTGTGGAAAACCAATCTCTGCGGCTGCCGTGCCAACTAACGACGTATCGGGGTAGGAAAGCAGCAGTCCAGTTTCTTTATCGACCGCATAGACATAGCCGTTTGTACCGAAATCTATATCATTTAACACCACGGAAATGTCTGTGCCTGCAAGTGCCCTCTCCAGGACTTCCGGGCGCACGCCTACCTGCACAAGCCCTTTCGCGTCCGTCCTCGCCACGCCGATATACTGCATGATAATTCCTTCCGCGACGTTTTCCTGGGGTTCCTGCACAATCTCTATGGTTGGATCGTCCACAATCACCATAAAGGCGTTGGACTGCTCACCGCTCTTCATGTCAAAACCAACATAGGCGTCAATGGAACTGCTGGTGATGATGCCCGTTTCATCAATGATATGTACCTCATTCACCATCAGCCTGTCCCTGATCTCAAGCAGTTTTTCCTGATTATCCGCAATGGAGGGCTGCGCCGCGAGCATATCGGCAAAAACCCTCGCCTTGGCGAGATTGTTCTCCCCTAGATTCTCCGTAAGCTGCTCAATGTTTTCCTCATTTCCGGCAAGTTTTTCCCTCACATCAGCCAGCTTGTTTTTACTGGAAAGCGTATTGTTATAGTTGTTTGTAACAGTCTGAAGAGTAAATATGGCGATGATGGTAACCGTTAGTGCAACAATCATGTAGATAGAAAGTCTTTTAGTGAATATTTTTTTCATAATGTACGTATCCTTTCTTCGCGTTTTACACAACTATATGACATACGTAAACTTCTCAAAATGGAATGTGTTTTCACACTCTATATATAATTGTATACGGTATTTCCACGCTTTTCAAGCACTATCGCAATAATTTTACCCTACGTTTACTCTACCCCTGACCCTTACATACTGATCGTCTCTACCACAGACATATCCCGGATCCTCCTTACCGGCCCGATCATCGCTGCCGCCGCGGAAACGATCATCACCGCCACGATCACAAGACATTCCCAGACCGGCAGACTCCACGCGTCGCCCCATCTTTCAGTAATCGCCTGCCGGTACAGGTAACAGTGGAGCGGCAGCCCAAGCAGAAGCCCCTCCGCCAGTCCGCCGGCCAGATAAGTGAGTGTCTCCGCCGCGATCATGGACTGCAGCTGCCTGACAGTGATGCCGACCGCCCTCATGGCGCCGTACTGCCGCATTCTCGCCGACACACTCATGGCCATGCTGTTTACAATATTGAAAGCCGCTATCAGCGCCACCACCGCCAGAAACCCATAGACAAACAGGGCGAAGGAGAAATAGACTGCCCGCGCCTCTTCCACGTTGACCGTGCCCGGCGCGTCAGGCCGAAGTCCCACAAGCGCATGTTTCATAAAATCAATCCCTATGCCAAATCCCAAAAACAGAATGATACTGAAAGCAAAGGAGGACGTCAGCAGAATCAAATGTTTCCCGCTGCCCGCCGCGTGATGCAGCCCAAGTGCTGTCTCCACGTGCATCCGGCCCATATGCGCCGCCCGCTTTGCATGAAAAACCGTATCGGCATTTCCCGAAACCGCCGTGAGCGGCGAGACCTCGGATGCCTTGCGCGCCGGTGCCCGGCTCGCCGCAAACACCGTCAGCAGACCGATCACAATACCGAAAACCATCCCCGGCAGACTGACCCCAAATCCCGGCATTTCCGAAAACCATGTGGGCGTCAACACCTGTAACATCCGGCACAGTCCCCACACCGTCACGGTACTTGCAAAAAGTCCCATCGGAATCGCCTTCAGGCACCAGAAAAGCGCCTCCATGCGCACATAGCGCCGCACCTGTTTTGCTGTCGCGCCCAGACACCGCATCATCCCGAAAAATTCTGTCCGTTTTGCCACACTGCTGTTCATACTGCCAAGAATCATCATCATGCCGGAAGCCGCTACCAGCACCGCCAGAATGAGCGCGATCACATACAGCATCCAGATATACTGGTCACTGCTCTGCATCATGGTACCCATCAGCTTCGCGTTTTCGCTGACCTTATCTTTGGAAATATGCATCTGCCCGCATATATCCCCTATAGCCTTCTGTATCCTGCAATGGGGTACAAACTCCACATAACAGGCAAAATCCTCCTGCAGCGTCGCATCCCGGAAGCAGGACAGATAGGTGTCCGTATTCATAAAAACACCAAAAGCGCCTGTTTTTAACATCATGGAAGTGTCTTCCACAACGCCGCTGATCCGAAAGGCAAAAGAACCGTCAGGCGTCTCCACTTCCACCTCATCCCCCACGGCAACTCCCAGTCTGTCGCACATGCTTTCCGTCACAACCGCCTTCCCTGTCTCTTCCGGGAATCCGCCTGCAAGCAGGGAAACACTGGGATATATATCCAAAAATGTCTCGTCGAATCCGCACAGGACGGTCTGCACACCCTCCACTTTATAGTCCATATCCAGTTTATAGTTTGTCGCCGCATAGCGGGCGAGACTCTTCACCTCGGGTCTTGCGGCAAGCAGAGCCGTCTGCTCTTTCGTAAGTTCCCGGAACATCACATGCCATGCGCCATCCGTCATAATCGCCAGATTTTTCTGGCTCTGTAAAAACATATCCGCCATGCCGAAAATCACTGAGATCAAAAAGACTGAGATCACAATGCACCATCTTGTCATACGGGTCTGTCTGCGGTGTATCTTCGCTGAAATGGGAATCAGATCAAGATAATTTTTCATTGACATTCCCTCCCAGATCCTTTAATACGCCGTCACTCACCTGCATCACACGGTCAACCGATGTAATCAGATTCGGGTTGTGCGTGATCATCAGAATGGTCTGCTGAAACTGCCCGGATGCCTTCGTCAGAAGTTCCATCACGTCCTGACTGTTTTTACGGTCCAGATTTCCCGTCGGCTCGTCCGCCAGAATCAGTTTGGGCCTTGTGATAAGCGCCCTGCCAATCGCCACTCTCTGCTGCTGCCCGCCGGAAAGCTGCCCCGGCAGATGTCTGCGCCTCCCTTCCAATCCCAGCACTTCCAAAATTTCATTCACCTTTCGGGGATCCGGCTTCTTATAGTCCAGTAATAAAGGGAAAATGATATTCTGCTCCACGTTGAGTTCCGGGATCAGATGAAAAGATTGAAAGATAAAGCCGATATTGCGGCGTCTGAAAATGGTTCGTCTCTCCTCCGTCATGGCAAACAGGTCCTGCCCGTCTATCAGAATCTTTCCGCCAGTCGGTTCGTCCAGTGCGCCGATACAGTTTAACAGGGTGCTTTTGCCGGAACCGGATTCCCCGATCACCGCCGCGAACTCCCCCTTTTTCAGAGTAAACGAGACATGTTTTAGTGCCTCCACCTTCGCCTCGCCTTTTCCGTAAATTTTACACAGATCGTTAACTTCCATGATATCCATTGTATGGCTGTTCCTCCTTTCAAAGCCAAGTCGATCAGGTACGTGCCTATCTTTCTAAGTCAGAATGATAGCAGGAACAGCTTACAATCCCATGAAAACGACCTTACGAATCTGTAAGGAAAGTAAACTCCTTCGAAATTTACCTTACGGGGACTGCTCCGCAGCCTCGGTCGGGAGCATGAGGACAAACACCGCCCCTTCCCCCGGCGTGCTGCTCACCGAGATCATGCCGCCCTGTCCTTCCACAATGGATTTTGCAAGGGGCAGCCCAAGACCGATGCCCTGTCTGCCCCCGTCCCTATTGGCGCGGTAAAACCGTTTGAAAATATGATGGATGTCCTCTTTTGCAATGCCGCAGCCGTCGTCTGCCACTGACAGACGAAACATGGCAGGAGACCGCTCCCACGAAACCGTTACCGTACCGCCCTCATCCGTATGATCCAGCGCGTTTTTGATCAGATTGGCGACCGCCTCCCTCGTCCACTGTCTGTCGCACAAAAGCATCTGCGCCGGATCCCCTTCCATGACAATCCGTTTCCCTTCCGCCTGCGCCCGCACGGACAGATCAGCCGCCGCACTTTCAACCAGCCCGTACACCGTCTGCCATTCCTTCTGAAAGGCGATGCTCCCCGCGTCGATACGGCTCACCTTAAGAAGCGTCTGCACAAGCTGCTCCATCCGTTCCAGTGACTGCATGATTTTGCCCGAAAACCGTTCCACCGTCTCCGCGTGTTCCGGCTCCTGCGCTATGATTTCCGTGTACATATGCAGGGCGGCAAGCGGCGTCTTTAGTTGATGGGAAATATCCGAAATCGTGTCCCGCAGGAAAACTTTCATCTGCTGCTCTTTCCCGCCCTGCGCCCGAAGCGCCACAGCCAGCTCCTCCACCGCCGAAAACAGCTGGTAAATGCTCCCGTTTTCATTCTGCGGCAGATGCTCTTCAAAATTCCCCTCAGAAAACCTGGCGATGACGCCCTCAGCCTGTCGGTACAGTCTCTCCTGTTTCCACAGGAACCGGGCAGTCGCACCAGACAGAAAAAGACCTAACACGCACACCATGCCAGCCACTGCCCCGCCAAACAGTCTCTCAGATCTGTCCATGTCGGAAAACAGGCGAAAGGAAGTGGCCCGTGTGTGCCCAAGCTGCCGCAGCAGTTCCGCACTTTCCCCGGCGGACCCTGCGTCTTCCCCACTAAGCGCCCGTACAATCGAAGCCTGCGGCACCCCCTGCTCCATCAGGGAAGATACCATGGACTGCTCCCGCTCGAAAACCAGCCGCTGCACTTCCCTCCCGTGAAACCACGTAAGAAAACATCCCAGCATCAGGCAAATTCCCATCAAGCCGCATAAACTCATCACGTAATACCGCGTATTTTTATCCTGTACCATATTCGCACTAACCCACCTTATGAAAAAGTACCGTCTCGTTTTTCATGGAAATTTTCCCGACCTGATAGCCGTATTCCGTCAGTTCCTTTTTATATTTCAGAAACGAATGATCGATTGGCACTCCCGCAATCTCCTGTATTTCTTCAAAAGTCAGCGGAAAAGATTCCTGTCCGTTTTTCTTCACATATTCCCATAAAGCATCGTATTTACTCATTTTCTCTCCTCCACTTGTATCCGAATCCCCGCACCGTCAGCAGATACTTCGGATGGGACGGGTCCTCCTCGATCTTCTCGCGCAGCCTGCGGATGTAGACGGACAGCGTATTGTCGTCCACAAAGTTACCGCTGCCGTCCCAGAGCGCATCCAGAATCGTATTCCGTAACACCGTCTGCCCCGCGTTTCTGACAAGCAGGCACAGCAGACGGTACTCCGCATTGGTCAGGTTCAAAGGCTGGTCATGCAGGAACGCGCCGCCCCCAAACAGATCAATGGACACTGGCCCGGAGGTAAAGCGGTTCGCAGCAGAAACATCGCCGGTTCCGCTCCGCCTGAGCCGCGCCCGGATCCTGGAGCACAGCTCGCCCAGCTTAAAAGGCTTTGTGATATAGTCGTCCGCACCGCTGTCCAGCCCACGGATCACATGGACTTCATCATCCATCGCCGTCAAAAATATAATGGGCGTCCTGCTGCCCCTCTCCCGCACATGACGGCACACGTCCACGCCGTTTCCGTCCGGCAGGGTGACATCCAGCAGCAGAAGACTGTATTCCCGCGTTTCCAGACAGGTATACGCCGCTTTGACTGTCTGCGCCACATCCACCTTATATCCTTCCCTGCCCAGAGAGTAGGTCAGCCCGTCAATCAGGTCCGTATCGTCTTCCAGTAAAAGTATGGTATGTTCCAATGTCGTCCTCTCCCCGTTCCCGTAAAATCACTACTTCATTTTGCTCCCAAACACCGCTTCCCGTCAAGCGGATATCTTTTCCGCCACTGCGGATTGCACACAGCCCATTCAGATAACTGCCAAAAAGCGTTTACCGGCATTCCACCGGCAAACGCTTCGCGAAATCTCAAATCAGTGCGGAAAATGCCACATTTCAGGCATTCTCCTGAGTGAAACGGAGTTGCGAAGCAACTCCTAGAACTTCTTAGCGAGACAGCCTTTGCTGTCGAGCTTTAGAAGTTCTTTTCACTTTACTTTTTGTCAGTAAACGTAGAATGCTGTCTCCTGTAGGTGTCCGTATCCTTCTGAGCAAGCTCCTGCTCCACCTGCGCCAATTTGTTCTCCAGCTCCTTCATCTTCTTCTCGTCCCCGGAAGCTGCCTTAATCTGCTGCTCTAACTGTTTCTTCTTCTCTTTCAGCTCCCGGATTTCCCGGTCCACCTGATCCGTATTGCCGACGCATTTCTCCTCGCCACCGTCCGGGGCGCCCGCGTTTACTTTCGGGGATTTGTCGCCTCCGCCTTTCTTCGGGTCGTTAAAATAAACTTTTTTGTTGCCGTTTTCGTCCTGCCCCACATGGTACAGACCGTTTGGTTTCTCCCCTGACTTCTCGCTGCTGATGTACTCGTCATGGGGCGCCGGCTTCTGGTTCGATGCCTGTGCCTCCTTCTGCGCACTTCCTGCTCCTGCCGTCTTTTCCCCGTTCTGACTGTTTTCGGCTTTCGCAGTCTTCTCCCGTTCCGTCTGCAGACGGTCCGCATAATCGGTCTTGTAGGCACTGCCGTTTACCTTGATTTCCATTGCCATTTTGATTGTCCTCCTTTTTCCCCGCAGAATATCTGCGAAATTTTGAAGTTCTTTTCCCTCTTTTCGACATACAAAAAGAAGGATTTAACCGATTTGCCGCGGGATGCCTTCTGCATGCCGCGGAATGACAAGCAGCACACTTAAGGAAAAGGATGTGCCCTGCGTTTTGATGCTCATTGCGCCCTGGTACTTTTCCGCCACCGCCTTAATGTTTGACAGACCCGTCCCCCTTCCGGCGGGCCCTTTTCCACAAAAGCTGTTCTCCACTTCCATCAAAACAAAATCTCCCTGAATACGTCCCGACACGCGGATGTATTTTTCCGCACCGCCGCCCACATCACGGCATGCATGGATTGCGTTGTCCAGAGCGTTTGACAGGATAATGCCAAAGTCGATATCCCGCACCGTGCATGGATACGGCAAAAGCAAAGAGCAATCCACGTCAATCCCCATACTTTTTGCAATCCCCAGCTTGTTTCCCACCAGAATATCCGCCACCGGGCTGCCTGTAGCGCATGGCAGGGAAAGCTCCTCCGTCATATCAGACATGTCCCCGATATAGGCAGACGCCTCCTCCGATTTTCCGCTCTTCAAAAGGTCTTTCACTACCGTTATGTGATTTTTGATGTCGTGGCGAAATGATTTTGTCTTTTCATAACGAGCCCGCGCTTCCTCCACATACTGATTTAAAAAACTTTCCTCCTGCTCCAACAGCGACAGTTCCGTGCGCAGCCTGAAATTCTGGAGCAGCTTTTTATAGGCGAACATAAGGCAGAATAAGCTCGCCATACCGAAAAGCTGTATCGCAAACATATGATGGTGTTTAATCGGAAAGTCCCTGCCGCCCGCATTCTGAATCGTCTCATTCCCGTAAATAACGGAACAAATATATTCATCCATGAAAAAGATCATCAGTGACGGTATCAAAAACAGAAAAAGAGATTGCTTTTCCGCCGTTTCATAGGGCAAAAAGCAGCGATACACCACACAGTAACAAACCGTCTCCAGCGCCACCGCAGTAATGCCCAGCAAACCAGAAACCAAGGCGGCTGCATTCTGGTGCAGTGAAAGCGTCCATGGAGACAGCATGCCTGACAGCGAATTGACAATGCCCTGACAAATCTCCATAATCCCCACCGTCAGCGCCGCATAAAAAACAGCGGATTTCCAGTCGGCACGGCATGGCAATATCCCAACGGCTATGAGACACAGCGTGTAAACCAGATATTCGGTGATACTTCCCACCGGCGAAAACAGCACCAGTACCAGACTAGGCAGTGCAAACAGAAAAGCCAAAGAAACCCTTCCCTTTTTCTGCAAAAACCTGATAAAAAAGGTAAAGCCAAGCAGCATCTGGATGCTGCCTATGACATAACTGTTAAAAAAGTCGATATAGCCTTCCATCTCACAGTCTCCATTCCTTCATATACTGCAAAATCACCTCGGAAAACGCTTTGCTCCGCAGTCTGGAAATGGGTATTTCTTTCCCGCCCTCCATATATGCCACGCCGTTTTTGTAACTTTTCAGATACTGCATATTGATCAGATAGCTTCTGTGGCACCGAAAGAAACGGCTGTCCAGCCTTTCCTCCAGATTTTCAATTCGGTCATAAAAATCAACCACCACCGACGACGCCAGATGCAGATACACCTTTCTGTCAATAATTTCCGCATAAATAATATCGGCGAAAGGAACAATGCTTCTCTCATAGCCCTTCTGCACAAGCAGCCTTTCCTCACTGACATTGTTCATGGAGACAAGCAGTCTCTCCATCGTCCCTACAAACTTTTTCTCCTCTACCGGCTTCACCAGATAGTCGTATGCCTGCACTTCAAAGGACTGGAACACCATCTCTCTCAGGACCGTTATAAAAATGAGGAATCCCCTAAAATTCCGGCTGCGCAGTTTCCTCGCCGTCTCCATGCCGTCTATCCCGTTCATCTGGATATCGAGAAAGAGAATATCTACGCTGCGGTCGTATCTTAATAATTCTTCGCCGCCGGGAAAGCAGACAATAGACACTTCCATATTTTTTTCACGAAAAAAAACAGACACCAGTTTTCTGATCTGATCCAGTGTCTGTTTTTCGTCGTCACAAATCGCAATCGTAATCATGGCCGCCTCCTTAGAGCTGGTATTATATCACGATTTTTTCCGGGAAACAATGGAAGTGCCGTAAGATGCGGTATGGGGGATGTGGAATGCGGGACATTTTTTATTCAGCCAATCTCCTTTCGGTGCTGCAAGTGAATCCCGATATGCCCTGCTCCCAAAATCGCGCTGGCAGCTAACATCCATATTACTTTTCCATAGATTCCGAGCAAAAAGAACGCAAGTACCGGCAGCGTCGCCCCCGCCACAGGAATCCCCAGCAGACTACTGTAAAAATCAACTAATCTGCGCTCGCTCCTAAAATACCGTACCCACCAGATTTCGTACATGACCATCAAGACAAACGCCGCCGCAAGCCACCATGGCCAGCTCGACCACTCCCGCAAATTGAAATCGGAAAAGATAAGCGCGCAGCAGGTCGTCAGCGCTTCCCCCACCCTCTCCAACAAAGCCAAAACTCTGTTTTCGTTTTCGGCACTGTAGCCCTGCGGCTGTCTTTTTATCCAGATCAGATTCGGAATCATCAGCATAAGTAAAAATACCAGCCCTACGTACGAGAATCCCAGATGTCCTAACATATTTTGTCCTCCCTTCCAGAGCAGCCTGCTACATAAAGCTGCGTAATCGAGCAGACGCCGCTCCCCCTACTCGCACGTCGTACATCAGTCAACGCTGCTGACATATTTCATCAGCGTACCCGTACACAAAAAAATGGAAGCAAAGGGGCTCGAACCCTTGACCTCCCGCTAGTCAGGCGAGCGCTCATCCCAGCTGAGCTATGCTTCCATAAAGTTATTGTAGCATAATGGTTTTGTTTTGAAAAGGACAATGCAGTTGATAACAGCAAAAATCCCGCAACCCTTAAGATTACGGGATCTTCTCTATTTAACTTTTTTCCTAAACAACACCCTGCGCTTTCATCGCCTCAGCCACCTTCAAAAAGCCTGCGATATTCGCGCCCGCAACATAGTCGCCTTCCTTGCCGTACTTCTTGGAAGCCTCGTCAAGGCTGTGGAAGATATTCACCATAATACCCTGCAGCTTGGAGTCTACTTCCTCAAACGTCCAGGAAAGTCTCTCGGAGTTCTGGCTCATCTCCAGAGCGGAAGTTGCCACGCCGCCCGCGTTTGACGCCTTGCCGGGGCAGAACAGCACGCCGTTCTTCTGCAGATACTCCGTCGCCTCCATGGTCGTAGGCATGTTTGCACCCTCAGCAACCGCGAAGCAGCCGTTTTCCACAAGCATCTTCGCATCCTCTAAATCCAGCTCGTTCTGCGTTGCACAGGGAAGGGCGATATCACATTTCACACTCCATACGCCGTGCTCGCCGTTCTTCTTCTCATGGTACTCCGCATTAGGACGCATTGCCGCGTACTCTGTCAGACGCGCGCGCTTCACTTCCTTCACTTCCTGCAGTGTCGCCACGTCGATACCGTCGGGATCATAAATCCAGCCTGTGGAATCGGAGCAGGTCACGGGCTTGCCGCCGAGCTGCTGTGCCTTCTGGATCGCATAGATCGCCACGTTTCCGGCGCCGGACACCGCAATGGTCTTATCCTTGATGTCCTTACCGTTGCACTTTAACATTTCCTCTGTCAGATAGAGCAGGCCGTAGCCGGTCGCCTCCGTTCTTGCAAGAGAACCGCCGTAAGTAAGGCCCTTGCCCGTCAGCACGCCCTCATACAGGTTGCGGATTCTCTTATACTGGCCAAACATAAAACCGATCTCACGGCCGCCAACGCCGATATCTCCGGCAGGCACGTCGGTATCCGCACCAATATGTCTGCAAAGCTCTGTCATGAAGCTCTGGCAGAACGCCATCACTTCTCTATCGGATTTTCCCTTAGGGTCGAAATCAGAGCCGCCCTTGCCGCCGCCGATGGGCAGACCTGTCAGGGAATTTTTGAAAATCTGCTCAAAGCCCAGGAATTTAATAATACCCAGATTTACGGAAGGATGGAAACGCAGTCCCCCCTTGTAAGGACCAATCGCGCTGTTGAACTGCACGCGGAATCCGTTATTCACCTGTACCTGTCCCTTGTCGTCCACCCAGGGAACACGGAACTGCACGATTCTCTCCGGAACTGTCAGACGCTCTAAAAGCGCATCTTTTCTGTAAGCATCCTCGTCCGCCTCGATCACCACGCGCAGGGACTCCAACACCTCTTTTACCGCCTGATGGAACTCGGGCTGGGCAGGATTCTTCGCTACAACTAACTCGTAAACCTCATCAACATATGACATTGCGTTATTTCCTCCTTCTTGCTTGTATACATTACCACGTACCATTATAGTATGCCATATGGAAATCTACAAGATAATTTAGCGAATTAAAGTGTAAAAATTTCCTTCGTATTTTTTATATATATTGTACAATAATACCAAAATACTTGTATACAAATTGCCGTAAACCAATAGTTTTCCATGTACAATGTGCGTAACGCGGCGTGACTTACAGAAACTGTTTCAGCTTCTCGATACTCTTCTCCTCGAAATCCATCAGCTCTTTTGCCAGTTCCACGGCCGCATCCGTGGCCAGACTGTTGTGTTTTAAACTCTTCCACATGCTTGTAATCCCACGGTTGCTCCCCTGGATCATCATCTCCGCCAAATGCTCCGTACTGATATTTAACGCTGTATTCGCATGTATGCTGCCCCTAAGCATCATTTCCCCGATCTGGCTGCCTCGATACCCCTCCCCGTCCTGCTGTAGGATCTGATCCAGTGCACGGTTGTGAATATCCGCGTAATGTAAGGACTGTCTGGACAGGGTCATGGAAAAGTCATCGTTTCCTATTTTGTCCAGAATGGTATCTATTGCAGTCATTCCCATCTGTGTACTTTTCTGTATTTCCTTTAAAACCATCTCGTCGTCATGTTTCATTGACAGGGCTCCTTTCCTTTATACTGCAATGTGTATGCGCAGGGTAATCCTCCCGGACGTCTCTGCTTTTTTGCGCAAAAAGACAGATGAGAGCATTCACACCCTCATCTGTCCAGTCTTGCCATTTTATTCATTTTTAATCAGCGTCTACTCCACATAATCCGATTTCACGTAGGCTGTTTTTCCATTATATTTTATCTTCGTCCAGCCGTCAGCCTGCTTCATAATTACCTCAAGCTTTTCCCCCGCATAAGCCGTACCCAGCTTATCTGAGTTCTCACTCGCGCCGTTTCGGATTCTGACGTTTTCCTTAACTGTTACCGTGCCGGTCACTGTCGGGGACTCGGAACTGTTATCTGCCTGCTGCTCCTGCGACTCTTCATCGTCCTCGTTCTGCCCCACATCGGATGCCGCCATAGTCTCGGAAGGCTCCAGATATTCGCTCTTGATAAAAGCTTCACCGCCGTCGTACTTGATCTTGCTCCAGCCGTTGCCTTTCTCTTCCAGAAGCTCAAATTCATCGCCCACAGCCGCCTTGCCAAGCTTATCCGCCGTCTCGCTGTCGGAAGTCCTTATATTGACTACATCTATCGCCTTTACCTTGGTAACCACCTCGACAGGCTCTTCTTCCTCTGTCTCCTCAGGCGTTTCTTCCTCAGCCCCTTCTTCCGGCTCCTCGCTCTCCTCTGCACGTGCAAGCGCCTCGCCTACATTTTTCTCGATCTCTTCTCTCAGCTCTAACAGAAAATCGGCAAGCTGCGGATCTTCTACCACCATTTTATTATAAGCCTCGGCCGCCTTGTTATTCAGGTCAATCACATCACCCTGCAGCTGGATCTCCCGCATGTAATGCAGTTCGTTATCGCTCTCCTCACCGTCTTCATTGATGTAAAGCTCACCGTCCTCGTTGGTGCACACATAGTACGTCCGCATACCGGGAATCGGTTTCTCATAATCATGGAACTTTAGCTCCGCATAAACATATGCGATATACGTGCCTTCCTTCGGTCCTGCTTTCGTGTAAATCTCCAAAGGCGGATAAGAATCAATGTATTTGCTTGTCTCCGCCGCCCTCAGGATCTCTGTCGCGTCCATATAGTAGACCAGTTTCTCCATGGTAGCGGTATCGCCTTCCACCATCGCCTTGTAGTAGACGTCAAACAGCTCGTTGATCCCCGGAACCGCATCTTTCTCCAAAGGCACTTCCGGCACGTCAAGCAGCGCTTCCTCTTCATTTGTATTTTCTTCCGGCGCAACCACCGTTTCTTCCTGTTCTACTTTACGCTTATTTGCCTGTACCGCTATCACAATCGTCAGCGCAACACAGACTACCAAAATGACAGGAAGGACAATTTTGGAATATCGTACCAGCCAGTTTTTGAACGCTTCAAACTTAGCCTTCAGACTCTCCCATATTGTATTGTTTGTCATGTCCAGAACTCCTCCAGTCTCAGAATTTCCGGGACAATATCTGCATATCGCCCCGGAAACCCATAACCCTATGCACCCGACAGGACTCGAACCTGCATCAAAGGCGTCGGAGGCCTACGTTTTATCCATTAGACTACGGGTGCCCGCCTTGATGAAACAGCATCTTCACAATTCAAAAAAATTGTTACAAATTTGTTACATCTTTTGTATCATACCGCAAGCGGGCACACTTGTCAAGTAATCGCGTCTAAGAAATAATTTCCTAACCGTTCAACGCCTTCACAATTACCTAATCTCTTCTATTTCCGATTTCTTCCGGCAATACCGATATAACCCGTAAGAAAGCACCTCCTCAGGCTCCACGTGGGTCCGATTGACCTCCTCCACCATCTGCCTGTAAACGGCATATTCCCTGACATGGTCATCTGGTATCAGCAGTACCTCATGGACAGAGCTCGGCAGAATCAGCAAATCACAGCCAAATCGCTCTGCCAGCCGCCCGATTTTTTCGGAATACAGCATCACCGAAGCGCCGAAACGCTTTTCTTTGTTTGTCAGTACATACATTGGCATCGCGTCATCCTCCCGCACGAAGACACCCGTCATCTCCGCAATCAACTCCCGCATAGAAACAAGAAGTTCGGGCATCCCACGCTTCGTATTTCTCCCTGCAGTCCGATACAGCGATTCCGCATTCTGTTTCCACATCAGCATATGCTGCCTTTTAATCGTAATAGAACCGCCTTTCACCACATCGTCCTCCATCGCATAGTAAAACACAATCGCCAGATCGTTCCACCTCAGATGGGGAGCATCCCGTAAAAATTTCTTATTCTTTTCAAAGCTGACCAGCTTATAGAAGATCCTGTCCTTCACCCTGCTGTAATCACGAAAAAAATCCATATCCAGATCCAGCGCCATGGACTGCTCCTCATGGCAGTTGATGATTCGGTCTACAAGCGCACTAAGCAGTTCGCCTTCCCTGTATTCCTGATATAGTCCTTCCAGGTAAATAGTAGGGAAAATACTGTCCTCCTGCCTTGTGATGGCTATCCCGGTCTGCTCCACGTCGTTGTTTTTCGTCACATGGAGCACCCTGATCTCATAGGCATCCCCCATTCTTTCCTGCAATAAATCCACGATATTCTCTACAAATTTTTGAAATCCCATATTTTCCTCTTTCCCATTCTCTCCGGGCATATTGGATTTCTGTATTTGCCGCTTTCTGACTCTGCTAATGCGCGCAAAAAGAAAGACAACATAGACCTAAGTCTATATTGTCTTATGGGCTTTGATTCATGTGACAATCTTATACTCTGGACAAATACTCGCCTGTTCTGGTGTCGATCTTGATCTTCTCGCCATTTTCCACAAACAGCGGAACCATAACCTTCGCACCGGTCTCTACGATAGCGGGCTTTGTCGCTCCTGTAGCGGTATCGCCCTTAAATCCCGGCTCGGTGTCGGTGATCTCCAGCTCTACAAACAGCGGCGGCTCGATTGCAAACACATTACCGTTGTAAGAGCAGATCTTAACCATCTCGTTCTCTTTCACGAATTTCAGCGCATCTCCTACCGACTCCGCGTTCAGTGCGATCTGGTCGTAGGTCTCCGTGTCCATGAAATTGAACAGGTCGCCGTCAGAATATAAATACTGCATGTCCTTTCTGTCAATGCGTGCCTGAGGGAATTTCTCGGTGGGACGGAAGCTCTTCTCCACCACACCGCCATTGATGATATTTTTCAGCTTCGTTCTGACAAAAGCTGCGCCTTTGCCCGGTTTTACATGCTGAAATTCAATTATCTGATAAATATTACCCTCCATCTCGACGGTAATGCCGTTTCTGAAATCACCCGCTGATACCATATTCCTTTCTCCTCCTAAGCTTTCACAAATATAATTCTTTTCTAGTTTATACTAAAAAAATCTATTTTTCAACCTCTTTCTAAAAAAACATAACATTGTTCAGCCCGCGCCATTCGCAAAACTGTTTAGAATAAAGTCGATTGCCTGCAGATAGCCTTCAAGGCCCTGTCCGTAAATCTGTTTGTCACAGACCGGCGCCGTCACCGATACTTTGCGGAAGTCCTCCCTCTGCGTGATATCGGATATATGGATCTCCACCTTAGGTACGGTAATGCTTGCCAGCGCGTCCCGGATGGCATAGCTGTAGTGGGTGAACGCGCCCGGGTTGATCACAATCCCTTCCGTGCCGTCGAAATAGGCGTCCTGAATCCGGTCGATTATCGCGCCCTCATGGTTACTCTGAAACACCTCTATGGTGCTGCCGGTCTCCTCCCCCTTTTTCGCGATCATGTGCAGTAAATAATCATAATCCTGCGTGCCGTACACGCTCTTCTCCCGAATCCCCAAAAAATTCAGGTTCGGCCCGTTAACCACCAGTATCTTCATCTCTCATCCCTCCGCTAAAACCGTTCTTTCCTTCTCGTTTACCAGTTCTTCTATCTCGTCCAAAATCTGCGGAAAACTTTTGCCGTCCACAGTGACCACCGCGTCCGCCGCCGCTCTGTAATAAGGATCTCTCTCCTTTATAAGCGTCTCTATTTTCTTAAGCGGATCATCCACCTGCAATAGCGGTCTTGTTTTGTCGTCCTTCACCCTTTCATAAATCGTCCAGCCCTCGGCGCACAGATAAAAGACCTGTCCCAGTTCATGCAGAAGCGCCCTGTTTTCCTCCCGCACCGGCAGTCCTCCGCCCACCGATATAATCTGGTTATTCGCGCTGTCTTTCAGCTTTCGTAAGATTGCCGTCTCCCTGTCCCGGAAATATGCCTCTCCATCTTCCGCAAAAATCTCCGATATGGTTCTGTTCTCCTCTTTCTCTATTTCCTTATCCGTATCTATGATCGTCCGCCGCAGTCGGTAAGACAGGCGCAGTCCTACCGTAGACTTGCCGCAGCCCATAAACCCGATCAGTATGACATTTCCCATGTTTTCCTCCATGTCAGGACAGTCTGCCCAAGTGGCATGCCCTTTTTCCGCCGTACATTCCAGATAAATTATCCAAACTGTTCTCTTAATTTCTCGTAAACCACATTCGCATCCTCCTCGGACACCCTTACCCCGTTCCACAGTTCATAGGCGATGACCCCCTGATAGAGCAGCATCTTCAGCCCATTATATGCATGACCGCCATTCTCCTTCACCAGTCTCATAAAGCGCGTCTCCCACGGACTGTAAATCAGGTCAAATCCTGTATGTACTTTTTTATAAAATCTTTCATCGTCAATCACCACATCATCCACATGCGGCGCAAGCCCCACGGAAGTTCCCTGAATCGCCAGAAATTTCCGATCCGGCAGACTGTCGAAATCAGCCAGCGCCATCGGATAAATCACCTGACGCTTTGCCGCGCTGTTTACTTCCTCGGCCACTTTCTGCGCCTTTTCCGCCGTGCGGTTCAAAAGATAAACCCGCTTCGCTCCTTTTACCGCACACAGATATGCCACTGCCCGCGACGCGCCTCCCGCGCCCAGCAGAATAATCTCCTCGTCCGCGATCCGTATGCCCTCTGTCGTCATAGCGCGGTAAAGCCCTTCCATATCCGTATTATAACCCTTGAATCCGCCAGGCACCGACACCAGTGTATTGACCGCGCCGATTGATGCCGCCAGAGAATCCACTTCCCGAAGGCAGGGAATCACCTCTCCTTTATAGGGAACCGTCACATTGAGCCCCAAAATCTGCAGCGCCGACGCCCCGGAAACCGCCTCCCCGATCCGTCCCTCCTCCACGGGAAAAGGCACGTACACCAGATTATGCCCGAATCTTTCCGCCAGCGTGTTATGAATCACCGGCGAAAGCGTATGCTCCACCGGATTCCCGATCAGTCCACAGGTTCTTGTCCTGCCGTCTATTTTCATCTGTTTTTCCCTCCACACCCGCTCCGCTTTTTCAGGGATCTTCTGTAAAAAAACAGTACAATCCACTCGAGACGTCTCTTTATGACAATCTGAATTTCCTCTTTCGGATGAATAGGTTTGACCAGATAGGTCAATATACCCGTCCGTTTCGCCCCCCACACATCCGTAAAAAGCTGGTCTCCCACAAAAAGCGTGGTGGAAGGCTCCGTTTTCATCAGCTCCATGGCGCGCAGATAGCCCTTTTTCCCCGGTTTCCCCGCCTTATAAATGTAGCGCGAATGTACTTTATCGTTAAACATCTTCACTCTCGGTTCTTTGTTGTTGGACAAAAGTACGCTCTCAAACCCTATCGACCTCAGCCTTTCAAAGAGGGCAATGCTGCGCGCGTCGGCAGGCGCACCGTGGGGCACAAGCGTATTGTCGATATCAAATATGACGCCCCGGAAACCCTCCCGGTATAACGCCTCAAAATCAATTTCATATGTAGAATCCAGATATACATCCGGGTAAAAGCATGTAAGCCCTGCCATCGTTGTGCTCCTTCTAAGTCTGCTCGCAGTGCAGCTTGAAAAACACCCCGCAATTACGCAAGGTGTTTTATTCGCCGTCTATTTGTCCAGCACGTTTTTCAGTTCTTCCATAAAGGTGTTGATATCCTTAAACTCCCTGTAGACAGAAGCGAACCTGACATAGGCAACCGCCTCTAAATCCTTGAGTTTATTCATAACGAGCTCACCGATCACCTGGCTTGGAATTTCTTTTTCTTCCCGGTTAAAGATTTCCGTCTCCACCTCGTCCACCAGCTGGTTAATCTGGTTTGCACTGATAGGTCTCTTATGACAGGCCCTTAACACACCCGCCTCAATTTTGGATCTGTCGTAGGTCTCCCTGTTATTGTCCTTTTTAATGACAATAAGTGGTATCGTCTCCACCTTCTCATAAGTAGTAAACCGCTTGTCACACTCGTCGCACACGCGCCGTCTGCGGATAGAACTGTTGTCCTCCGCCGGCCTGCTGTCGATTACTCTCGTATTTTCATGACCACAAAATGGGCATTTCATCCCGGATATCCTCCTTATCCACCTGTACTTGAGCCACAGACAGATCGCTGCACTCAATATGATTATTATAGGATAAAATGTTCATTATGTCAACTATCTTATGGAAACCAAATTACAGACAGATGTCCACCACAATTATATCCGGTCCGATCTTTTTGATGTCTTTATAGCAGATCACATAGTCCGGCTCACTGCCAAACAGTCCGCACCATTTATTGTCTCCCGGAATAATCAGCTTGAAAATCTGTCCCGTGCACTCGTCAAACTCAAAATCGCTCACTTTTCCCAGCCGTTCACAGTTTTTCAGGTTGATGACTTCCTTTTTCTTTAATTCCGAAAATAACATAGGAACCTCCCCGGGCTTTTTATTATCATATGTCCCAGCCCGGAAAAGGTTCCTGTCAGATTGTCCTGTTTGAAAAACGTTATTGCGGCTCTACATAATCCGCGCTGATATATCCAAACTCATACCCATATCCCTCAGGAAGAATGATCTTATACCAGTGGCCGCCTTCCACGACCTCTGTATACTCATAACTGTCCCCTTCTTTCGCCGTCGTAATAACCGTCGTGCCCTGCGTACTCGGATTATCCCGGATCCTCACATCGGCAATGGCGACAATCGTGCCCGCGGCAGAAACGGCAGCCTCCTGCTCTTCCGCGGAATCCTCCGGGGGATCCTCCAGCCTCTGACCTTCCTCCTGCTCTTCCCCTTCCGTCTCTTCCTCCTCTTTTTCCTGCTCCTCAGCCGCCTTGTCATAATTCTTCGGCACATACCGCTGATACAGGTTGAATCCTAATACGGCCACAATAACCAGAAGAATACAGCCGACGGCAACTGTCATAATGGACAGAATATCTACACTCTCCTCGTCGTCATCCCAGTCTTCTTCCTCCCAGTCCCTTCTCCGTCTGGGTCTTTCATCCTGAACCGGGCGTTTTCTCGGCGGCGGCGCCGGATTCGTCTTTCTTCTCGGCGCCCCATCCGAATCTGCTCTCCTTCTCGGCGCCTCTTCCGAATCCGCCCTTCTCCTCGGCACCTCTTCCGAATCCGCCTTTCTCCTCGGCGCTTCTTCCGAATCCGCTTTCCTTCTCGGTGTTTCCTCTGAACCCTCTCTCCTCTTAACTGTTTCGTCGGCTTCCGCCCGCTTTACGGGCCGTGCCTCTCCCACTTCCGCACCGCAGCTCGGGCAGAAACGGGTGCCTTCCCGAAGCGTTTCCCCACATTCCGGGCACTTCTTTTTTCTTATCACCTTCGCGCCGCATTCAGGACAGAACTGATCGTCCTCCATCAAAGGCGCGCCGCATTTTTTGCAAACCATAACCATCACTCCTCATTTATCTTATGCCCTGACTCTTATCCATAGACTATGGTATCAAAAAACTGACTGTTTGTAAAATCTTATCCGCCGATTTTTCTTAAGATTTTGTGAATAATTTCCCTTGAATCGCACATGCTTGTTACATACAAAAAAAAGAAAACAAAACTTACACGAAAGGGTGGTAGCGTCATGGTACAGGGAAAAGTAGAAATCTGCGGCGTCAACACTGCCAAACTGCCGCTTTTAAAAAACGCGGAAAAAGAAGAATTGTTTAAAAAAATTGAAGAAGGCGACCAGGAGGCACGCATGGCATACATCAACGGCAATCTCCGCCTCGTCTTAAGCGTAATCAAACGGTTTCATTCCAGCAGCGAAAATGTGGACGATCTTTTTCAGATAGGCTGCGTCGGTCTTATTAAGGCAATCGACAACTTTGACAGCTCCCTCAATGTAAAATTCAGCACCTACGCCGTACCCATGATCGTCGGGGAGATCAGGCGGTATCTCCGTGACGCCAACTCCATACGGGTTTCCCGCTCCCTAAAGGACACCGCCTACAAGGCAATCTACGCCAAGGAGCACCTGACCCGCACCAATTCCCGTGAACCTACCGTCACGGAGATCGCCACGGAAATCGGCATCCCCAAGGAGGATATCGTCTATGCCCTAGACGCCATCCAGAGTCCCTTAAGCCTTTACGAGCCCGTCTACACCGACGGCGGCGACACCCTCTATGTGATGGACCAGATCAGCGACAAGAAAAGCGGCGAGGAAGTATGGGTGGAACATATTTCCCTGACAGAAGCCATGAAAAAGCTGACCAAGCGGGAACATGAGATCATCTCCCTGCGCTTCTTCGAGGGAAAAACCCAGATGGAAGTCGCCGAAAAAATCGGCATCTCACAGGCACAGGTGTCAAGGCTTGAGAAAAACGCGTTAAAAACCATGCGGCTGTATCTGACGGCGTGAAAAACCGGGAGGGGCTCCCCTTCCGGTCAAAGATTACAGTTGAAATCAATGACCGGCAAAAACTTCCTTTCTTCCACCCACTCCACAGATATTTTATTCCTGATATAAAATCTGCCATCAATATTCTACCGGGTATACTATATAGCCGCCATTCTCTTTCCGTACAGACGCTGTGTACCAGTTTCAACCTCATCCCATACGTTATTTTCCATTATCCATATCAATGTATGACGCCTCCAAAAGCGATTACCTCAATATAATGTTTTTCCATAACACCTAAATTGGCAGACATACCATTCTTCAGTGCAAAGTCAATACGTCCGTAATCTTCTGGACATCAAAACAGTCGCCCATAATCCTCAGACTTGCTCCCATATATGTACGCGTCATTTTACATCCCCCGTTCCAGCGCTTCCAGACTCGCATAATAAGCCGAAAAATGATAGATGCCTTTCCATTTTGATAAAACCGCCCATACCAGACTGCCGGATTCATCATCCATAATTTCAGCGATATAGGCACCCCCATAAACAAACATCCTGCGGGGTATTTCGTACTCAGAAAAGTTTGTTTTTGAGAGTTTTATTTCGGAAAGGATTTTGCATCTATGTTCCTCTAAAAACTGCAGCTCCTCTCCAGAATAGTCTGTGTTTAACTTAAATCTCATCGCTATTTTCCCATCAAACAAGGGATAGAAGAACCCACATTCTTCTATCCCCTATCCTCTTTCACAACGATCCTCACCCAAACTTCGCAATATCATAAGTCAGCGTGATATCCTTTTCCCCATAAAGCTTGAAATAATTCTGCACGATACGGTCCGTCACCACGCGCACATTTTCGCGTCCCGTGCCCAGCAGGATCACAAGGAACTGGGAGCTGCTGTATCTCGCGCCCACGTCCACGCCGCGCAGGGATTTGCATATCGCCTGCTCCATACACTGCATGGCTGTCTCCATGCGTTCCAGCTTCACCTCGCTGCCGTCTGAGGAAAACAGGGTAAAGAGCAGCAGCTGTGTCTCCTTCTTGCTGCGTATCGACATATGCTTCACAAAATCATACACATGGTTAAATTCATCATAATCCACCTGGAACGCACCCTGATATGACTCCCGGTTCCTGATGGCGTCCATAATCTTATCCAGGTCACCCTGAGACTGCTCAGGCGTCCGCAGAATACCGGATCTCTGGAAGAACCCATAATGATTCCCTTTGCTCTGTTTTACCAGATAAAGCGCCTTATCGGCCCTTCTGTACAGCTCCTCAAACTCTCTCCCGTCCGTGCCGGAGATGCTGATACCCACTGAAAGTTCTGCGTCCTTGAGTACCTCCGTCTCCTCCTGCTTTTTGTGGAAAGCTGCCAGTAGTTCTTCCACCTTCCGTGTGACGGTCTCCTCCTCTGTCACGCCCGGCAGATAATACAAAAATTCATCCCCGCCGGTCCGGCAGACAATCTCATTCTCACAGACTTCTTTCAGCACGTCAGCCACAGTCTTAAGCGCGTAATCTCCCATCAGATGACCATGCACATCGTTAATCTGTCTGAAATGATCCAGATCTATCAGCATTAAGGCGCCACCCTCTGCACACAGGCTTAAGGAAATATCGTGTTCCCCCTTCTGCCTGCTCAGAAGCCCTGTCAGGTAATCGACAGGGGATTCCAGTATATTCTCGCTGCCCATGGTGATTCCCATGATCTTACCGCTGTCAAAAATCGGCGTAGCCAGATCTTCCTCCGGCATCCACATTTTTTCCAGGGCGCCCTCTTTAATCAAATCAACAAAAATATCCACCAGCTCCGGGTCCCACTGGCTTCCCTTCCCCTTCTCAAGTTCCTGCATGACCACGTCGTCATTCAGACGCCTGCGGTAAACGCGGTTGCTCGTCATGGCGTCATAGGAATCCACCAGTCCAATCACACGTGCCACCAGGGGAATACTCTCTCCCTTTAATCCTTCCGGATATCCTTTGCCGTCATAGCGCTCATGGTGATACTTTGCGCCTACGTTGACGTTGGGAAACATCTTGAAGTCATTTAAAATCTCAGAGCCCACAAGGGTATGCCCCTTGATCAGGCGAAATTCCACATCAGTCAGTTTAAAGGGTTTGTTGAGCACGGCGTCCGGCACGCCAATCTTTCCCACATCATGCAGCATCGCCACATAATAAATGTTCTGAATCTCCTCCTCAGACCATCCCAGACGCTGCGCAAGAAGTTCGGAGTACGCTGCCACCCGCATGGAGTGTCCTTTTGTATAGTCATCCTTCGCATCCACTGTGTTGGCAACCGTCATAATCGCCTGGATCGTGATGCGCTCCATCTCCTTCGTCTTTTCGTCCAGACGGCGCTGCAGATCTTTCCGATAGCCGTCCAGTTCAATGGTGCTTCTGATCCGGCTCAGCATAATATTCGGCTCAAAAGGCTTGGAAATATAATCGCAGGCGCCCACACGGAAACACTCAATCTCCGTCTCCGCACTGCGGTCAGCCGTCAGAAAGATCACGGGAATCTTGCACCAGCGCGGATCCTTCTGCAGTGTCGCCATCACTTCAAATCCGCCAATCTCAGGCATATTGATATCCAGAAGAATCAGATCCGGCATGTGCCGCTCCAGATACTTAAACGCCTGCTTTCCCGAATTTACGGCGACTGCCTTGTATTCTCCCTCAAGAAGCTTTTGCGCCGTCGACAGCGTCAGTCTGTCATCATCGACAATTAAGATTATTTTTTTCATTTGTCCCCCATACTAACTATGTAACATACCGCTCTCTTTTTCATTATACGCGCACCAGGGACAAAAAGCAAACATAACTCCGATCAATTATCCTTGCTCATCTCCTTTTTCAGCCGCCGCATAATCTTTTTTTCCAGTCTGGAAATATAGGACTGTGAAATCCCGAGCAGTTCCGCCACCTCCTTCTGTGTCAGTTCCTTCCCCTCCGCGTTTCCGATTCCGAAGCGGAGACGGATAATCGTCTGTTCCCGCTCTGACAGCTTGGCGATTGCCCGGATCAGAAGTTTTCTCTCCACTTCGTCCTCCAGATTCTTGTAAATCACATCCTCATCCGTTCCCAGAATATCCGAAAGCAAAAGTTCATTGCCATCCCAATCCACATTTAAAGGCTCGTCGATGGAGACTTCCATTCTGTGCTTGTTATTCCTTCTTAAGTACATCAGTATTTCATTCTCAATACAGCGTGAAGCGTAAGTTGCCAGCTTGATGTTCTTTCCCGGATTAAAGGTGTTAATGGACTTGATCAGTCCAATGGTTCCGATGGAAATCAGATCCTCCACACCTACTCCCGTATTGTCAAACTTTTTCGCAATGTACACTACCAGTCTTAAGTTATGCTCTATCAGAATAGATTTTGCTTCGTCCTCATATTCCGTTCCAAGATCGCCGATGATCTCATTTTCCCTTTCGCTTTCGAGAGGCGGCGGCAGCACCTCTGCCCCTCCTATGTAATGAATGTCCCCCTGTCTGGTCATCAGGAACTTCTGGTCCCTGTGAACCATCTTAAACTGAATCTTACCGGGAATTGCCACTTTTAAAACCATCTTTTTTCCTCCTAGTTTTCTAATAGCCCGGGGTGTAATATCATCTGGTAATCGCTATCCTCCGATATTCCCGTATCACAAACCGCAACTATGACATGTTCTCTTTTGAGCGCCCCACCCGTCTCCTCAATCAGTATCTCCGGCAGTTCATATGCTGAGAGAATCCCGCTTTGCTTTCCCACGCTTCTGTACGGAACCGCATGATACTTTTCCCGGGACAGACAGGATGACATACAGCGCGCAATCTTCCTGCTGATTACGCTCACCGGCGCGCCGCTTATGGGATCTGTCAGGTGATTTCCTGTATCCACTATGGCGCTTATACGGATCTCCTGTCCCAGAGACGGTACATAGACTCGCACAGTCCGCAAACTGTCCCCCTGCCGTCTCATAATCCACCGTAAAATGGCTCTCATAACCAGATAGGACAGCGCGCCCGCCGTCAGGGTTAAGAAAAGGCTTCCTCTCCCCTTCATAACGGCTCTAAGGCGGTTCAGAATCCATATCATGCCGCTCCCTAAAAAAAAGCCGGCGGCAGCCATCAACAGAGACGCCCGGAGAAGGCGGCGTACACCATGTACGCGATAGGTGAGACACATCATACACATACTGACAGGCACTGCCCCAAGTAAAAGCCTGACTCCCACCGAAAAAAGCGGCAGCATCAAGAACAGGCAGCTCATCCCGGCTCCCGCTGCCGCTCCCAGCCAGATCTTTTGGCGCGTGGCAGTACGCCGCATAATCTGTCCGGCCAGGGACAGCAGATACAGGTCCGTCGTCATCTGCAGGATGAAAACACTGTCAATATATAATTTGTAATACACATTCCACCTCCGTATTTCCTTTTCATTATAGGAAATACTATGTGCATATTCTGTCGCAATCAAGGAGCATTTCCCCTATTTTTCCAGACAGATAACAACAAAGTAGAACAAAATACCACAGGATATTCTCCTGTGGTATTTCACATCTTTTCACATATTTCATTTTATTTTCTCAAGAAACTCGGGATATCCAGTGATTTCTCCTCCACGGAACTCTTGATATCGTTGGTTTTCTGAATCCCTATCGGCTTAAGCCCCGCCTGCGTCCTATTCTGTCCGCCCTGTGCCGTAACCGGCTGCTTCAGACCCATATTCGCCGCCGCAAACGCGCTAAGCCCCGCGCCCGTTCCCACCGTGCCTTTGCCCTGTAGGGAAGTGGGGGTTATGTATCCGCTCTTAAAGCCGAGTCCCGCGCCCTGTCTGCCCGCCTTCTCCTCGATACCCGTCGCGATAATGGTGACATTACAGGTGTCTGTCATGCTGGAATCATACATCGCGCCAAAGATGATGTTCACTTCATCGCCCGTAAGCGCCCTCACATAATCGGAGGCATCGGAAGCATCCGCCAGGGATATATCTCCTGAAACATTGATAATCACATGCGTCGCCCCGGTGATGGTCGTCTCAAGCAGCGGGCTCTCCACCGCCATCTTAGCGGCTTCCGCCGCCTTATCGTCGCCCTTCCCGGTGCCGATACCGATGTGCGCGATACCCTTGTCCTTCATAACTGTCTGCACATCCGCGAAATCCAGGTTGATAATCGCAGGCATATTAATCAGGTCCGTAATACCCTGTACCGCCTGCTGCAGCACTTCATCCGCTTTCTTAAGCGCCTCCGGCATGGTGGTACGCCTGTCCACTATCTCAAGAAGTTTGTCGTTTGGAATCACAATCAGCGTATCTACATTGTCCTTAATCTTCTCAATCCCGGCAAGCGCATTGGTCATACGCGCCTTCGCCTCAAAGCGGAAAGGCTTCGTCACCACGCCGACGGTCAGAATACCCATATCCTTCGCAAGCTTGGCCACCACGGGAGCCGCTCCCGTTCCTGTGCCGCCGCCCATACCACAGGTGACAAACACCATGTCCGCTCCCTTTAATGCCTGTGCCACTTCCTCCGAGCTCTCTTCCGCAGCCTTCTCGCCGATTTCCGGCTTCGCACCGGCGCCAAGACCCTTTGTGAGTTTTTCACCGATCTGCAAAAGCCTGGTCGCCCTGCAGAGCTGCAGCGCCTGCTTATCTGTATTGATACCAATAAACTCTACACCGTCTATCTCTTCATCTATCATTCTATTAACAGCGTTGTTTCCCGCACCGCCGACACCGACAACGATAATCTTCGCAGCGGACTCCGCTTCATTCGACTTAATTTCAAGCAAGGTGATTCCTCCTTCTACTCCCACATACTCCATGCACAATCATATACTTTATCATATAATTAATTTCCGAACTTCGCAACCCATTTTTTTCTTTTTGTTCCGTTTGCACCAATTTTTCCACATTGCTTCTCACACTAATCCTGCTCAAAACTGTATGTTTTCGTGTCCTCGCTGTACTCACGCATATCTAAAGTACCACTTTTTCCCAGCAGATCCGGCAGAATATACTGCAGTTTCATAATTTTTTCGTCGATATCTTCGTTTTCCCCCAGGGCAATCTTCGCCTCCCCAAAATACAGCGTCACCTCATAGGCACTGTCGAAATAAATCCGGTCTGCCGTGAGGGAATATTTCGCAAGCTGCTGCGTGATATTCAGAATCTCGTCAAACAGCTCCGGCTTGTCCACCGGCAGAGGCTCATGCAGAATCACATGGTCAAAGGAGAGCCCCGTCACCTGCGGAATCCCGGCTGTTTCCTCCATAGATGTCTCCACCACGATACCGTCTTTATCAAAGTACACATAACGTCCCAGATACCTGACATATCCTGCCAGCGCCTTCTCATACACCGTAATCCGAATCGTATCCTTCGCCTCGATGTCCACATCCATCGTCTCAACAAAGGGGACGCCCTCTATGCCCTTGTCGCGGTACTTTAACGACAGAAACAGGGAATTGTCGCCAAACCTGCCCCCCATAACCATTTCCATAATCTCTTCATTTGTATAGTGGATGCTGCCGTCCACATGGACCGTCGTCACTTTATAATTATTGATAATATAGAAGTAACCGCCGCCGAGAACCAGAAGGAAGGAAAGAAAGACCGTCAGCAGAATACCCACCCGCTTCGTCCTGCCAAAGCGGATTTTTTCCGTTCTTTCCTCACCCTTCCTGATCCTCCGCTTTTTCTTTTTCGGCTCTTCCACATCCCCGTTCTTAATCAGCCGCAGATTCGGATTCGTCTTTTTTTTCTTCTTTACGGTTTTCTTATCGCCCATCCACAGCCCCCATCATCCTATATCGCGGAGAATGCCGTATTTCAGGCATTCTCCCGAGTGAAAGTGATTTGCGAAGCAAATCTAGAACTTCTTAGCGAGGCAGCTTTTGCTGTCGAGCTTTAGAAGTTCTTTTCACTCTATGCTAACTCTATCTCCGCCCCGAGTTCTCTCAGACTCAGTGTGATGTCCTCATATCCCCTGTCAATAAAATGGCGGTTTGTCACAATTCCCGTACCCTCCGCCGCCAGCGCCGCCACGATAAGCGCCGCCCCTCCCCGGAGCTCCTGCGCTTCCACAACGGTATTGCAAAGCTTCCTGCCGCCCCGGATGCGGGCAATATTCCCATCGACGCATATATCGGCCCCCATTTTCACAAGCTCAGGCACGATGCGGAACCGATTCTCAAAAACTGTTTCCTCAATCTGCCCGCCCTTCCCGGACAAAACCATAGCCGCCATAAAAAGGGACTGCAAGTCTGTAGGAAATCCCGGATAAACAGCTGTCACCAGATTCTCATCAAGCCTTCGGCATGCCCGCCCTTCCACATACAGACCTTCCTGAGACGGCGAAAGACGCACGCCGAGCTTCCGGGCACAGGCAAAAACGCTCTCCATCTGCCCGCAGGGCGCATCCTTCAAAAAGATACGTCCACCCGCACACATACAGGCCGCTAAATATGTGCCTGCCACAATCCGGTCCGCCGGCACACAGAACCGCACCGGGTAAAGCTTTCTCACACCCTTAATCACCAGACGGTCTGTCCCCGCGCCGCTTATCTGGCCCCCGGCGCTGTTCAGGAACTCACAAAGCGCCTGTATTTCAGGCTCCCTGGCTGCCGGATGGATCACTGTCTCCCCCTCCGCCAGAACCGCTGCCAAAATGAGATTTTCCGTCACACCCACGCTGACAAAGGGCAGCTCATGCACTGCGCCGCGAAGGCACTCCGCCCTGGCGCAGAACTCCTCCGGCCCCTCCATAATCTCCACGCCCATCCGTCTCAGCGCGCGCAGATGCTGGTCTATGGGCCTCTTTCCGATTACGCATCCTCCCGGATACTCCATGGCAACCTCGCCCATGCGGGCAAGCAGCGCCCCCAGAAGCATGATCGAGGACCTCATCACCCCCACAGAGTCGGCCGGCATGTCACACTCGGCCACCCCGCATGTGTCGATGCGGATCACATCCGCCCTTCTGCAGACCCGACATCCCAGGCTTTCCAGCAGCCGCAGCATATGATACACATCCGAAATATCCGGGCAGTTTACAATCTCACAGGTACCGTCTATCAAAAGTGTCGCTGCCAGAATCGGCAGCGAGGCATTTTTTGACCCTTGTATCTTCGTCTGTCCCGAAAGACAGTTTCCACCATAGATACGAACAGCGTCCATAAATTTACCTCTGCTTCTATTTATGACCTATTCTATCTATATGGATTTTCGACAAAAAATTATCTTGTCCTCACAAATCTTTCAGCCGTATTCCCTTGGCCACGCTTAGGGTGATCCCTATTTCGATCAGCAGAAACATGACGGAGGACCCTCCGTAACTGATGAAAGGCAGGGAAATCCCGGTATTGGGAATCGTGTTGGTAACCACGGCGATATTCAGGATGACCTGAACGGCTATATGCCCCATCACACCCACCACCAGCAGCGCGCCATAGAGATCCGACGCATTGTTGGCGATAATCATCAGCCGCCATATCAGCATCAGGAACATGATGATAACGGCGATTCCCCCAAATAGCCCGAGCTCCTCGCAGATAATGGAAAAGATCATGTCATTCTGCGCCTCCGGCAGAAAGCCCCTCTTCTGCATACTCTGTCCAAGCCCCTTGCCGAGCACACCTCCGCTTCCGATGGCATAGAGCGCCTGCAGCGTCTGGAACCCGGTATCGCTGGAGTACGCCTCCGGGTCCAGCCATGCCAGTATACGGAGTCCCCTGAACTCCAGATCGTCCACGTGCGCCTGCGCCGACTGCACCACGTAGAAAACCGCAGCAGCCGCCACCGCCAGCGTAATCAGCCCGAGAAGGAAGAACCTTTTATAATCCGGGCATGACACAAAAAGCATCAGCACCGCAATCGCCATAACGATAATCGCGGAACTTAAGTTATTGGTAATCTGCCAGATCATCAGCGCTATCGGCATCGGCATGGCAAGTACAAGCATAAACCCTTTGTTGGTCCGTATCTGTTTTCCCATTTTACAGATAAGGCTGGACAAAAACAGGATCATGCCCAGTTTGGCCACCTCCGCCACCTGCAGGGAGATCGGTCCTATGTACAGCCAGCGTGTCGCGCCGCCGGAGCTGTATCCGAAGGGAATAATCAGTAAGATCAGCACCGCGGAGCCGATATACGCAGGCACCGCAAACCGTTCCCAGAAATGATAGGGAATATTCGCCACCACCATCATGGCGACCAGTCCCAGAATAGATGCAAAAAGCTGCTGTCTCAAATATCTGGTGGAATCCCCCAGCTTTAAGTTCGCCTCATAGGAACTTGATGAAAACACCATTACCATACCGAAGCCCACAAGAAAAAGCACGATAAAGAGCAGGCTGTAATCCATAAAACTCTCGCCTTTTTGTTGTCTTCTACGGGAAGCGTTTCTCTGTGCCACTTTTTAGCTCTCCTCCATCTGATTCACCATTTCCTTAAACATCCGTCCCCTGACCTCGTAGTTTGGGAACATCCCCCAGCTCGCACAGGCGGGAGACAACAAAACCGCGTCCCCCGGCTCCGCTTTCTCCACGCATACCGCAAACGCCTCCTCAAAAGTATCCGCAAGCACAATATCGGAAATCCCGTGGCTCCTGGCGCACGCCGCTATCTTTTCCCTCGTCTGCCCGATCAGCACCAGACACTTCACCTTGCCGTCAAACGCCTCAATCCACTCGTCGTATTCGCTCTGTTTGTCATATCCGCCGCCAATCAACACCGTTGGGCGGTCCATGGCGCGGATGCCCTGAATCGCCGCGTCAGGATTGGTTCCCTTGGAGTCGTTGTAAAAGTCCACCCCGCGCTTTGTAGCCACAAACTCTATCCTGTGCTCCACCGGCGCGAACGTCCTGATTACCGACAGAATTTCCTCCATCGGCACACCGCAGGCGGTCGTGGCCGCCATCGCCGCCATCACGTTCTCCACGTTGCAGACGCCGACCAGTTTCATATCATGTATGTCCATGAGCCGCTCGGCTGCCCCGCCTTTGGCGCAGAAAATTTCCTCCCCCTCCAGATAATAGCCGTCCGTAAGCCTTCTCTGTGAGGAAAACCATACCACCCGCGCCGGACACCGCTCCCCGAAAGCTCTCGTATAACTGTTTTCATAGTTCAGCACACAGGTTTCTTCCTTCGTCTGGTTCCTGCAGACCTCTTCCTTCGCCGCCGCATAATTTTCCATGGTATGGTGGCGGTTTAAATGATCCGGCGTAATGTTTAGGATCGCGGAAACCTTCGGCTTAAACTGATCTATCGTCTCCAGCTGGAAACTGCTGATCTCCGCCACCGTCACGGTCTCCTCCGTGGAATCCAGCGCCGTCAACGTATACGGATTCCCGATATTTCCCACCACGTCCACATCCTTACAGTGCGCTGCCATGATCGCCCCCACAAGGGAGGTGGTCGTCGTCTTACCGTTTGTCCCCGTTATGGCGATCACCGTGCCTTTCCCCATCTCATAGGCCAGTTCGATCTCGCCCCAGATCTTCACGCCCCTTTTTCGGAACTCCTCCACAAACGCCGTATCCGTCGGAACGCCCGGGCTTAAAACAACCAGCTCCACCGAAGCTTTCTGCTCCTCTGACAGCGTGCCGATCACAATCTCTGCATGAACGCCGGACGGCAGTTTCTTTTGCACCTCTTCCGTCTTCAGTTTCTCGTTTTCGTCAAACAAAAGAGGCGCCGCCCCCGCATGGTGTAAAGCCTGCACGGCCCCGATCCCGCTTAAGCCCGAGCCGACAACAAGCACTTTCCTTCCCCGCAAATCCATAACATCCTCCATCATTCCATTATACGGAATCTCAAATCAGTGCGGAGAATGCCGCTTTTCAGTCATTCTCCTGCGTGAGAGTGATTAGAAGTTCTTCTCACGCTACCCCAAACAATGCCACAAGGCATAACAGCGCCGTCACAATCGAAAATACGGCAACCACCCGGGTCTCCGACCACCCGCACAGCTCAAAGTGATGGTGGATCGGTGCCATCTTAAAGATGCGTTTGCCGCCTGTCATTTTGAAATATGTCACCTGCATCATAACTGACAGTACTTCTATCACATAGATAAAACCTACGATAACGATAAAGAGCGACATCTGCATCATGATAGCCGTGGCCGCCACAAAACCGCCCAGGGCAAGCGATCCCGTATCTCCCATAAACACACTTGCAGGATGCACATTGAAGAGCAGGAAACCGAGGAGTGCGCCCACCACCGCACAGGTAATCGGCTCAATCCCGCTCGCGGTACCAATCGCAACCACCGTAAAGAAAGTCGCAACCAGCACCGTCACAGAGCTCGCCAGACCGTCCAGACCGTCCGTAAAGTTCGTGCCGTTCACCGTCCCGATCACCACGAAAAACAGAAATGGAATATTCATCCATCCAAAATCCAGATAAACCCCTTCAAGAAAAGGCACCTTCATAGCCAGCGAAACGTCCGTATATCTTTGCAGATAAAAGACGAAAACGCCCGTCACAAGAAACTGCAGGGCAAATTTCTGCCAGGCCCGAAGGCCCATGGAACGCTTCAGGACCACTTTGATATAGTCATCCAGAAAGCCTACCAGCCCGAACCCCAGCGTGAGAAACAGTACCGGGATAATACCCGGGTAATCCCGCACAAAAAGGAGAGATGTCACCACCACACTGACCAGTATCAGGATACCTCCCATGGTGGGCGTCCCATTTTTCTTTAAATGACTCTCCGGCCCCTCCGTCCGCTCCGTCTGTCCCACTTTCAGCCTGCGCAGAAAAGGAATTACGACAGGACCCAGAAACACGCTGATCCCGAATGATACCAAAACCGAAATTAATATGACACTGTTCATACTTCCTCCAAAATTATATCATCCAAACTCGCAAACCCGTGCTTTCGCACTCTCCGTCCGATTTCATCGGACATTTGCTCGTTAGTGCCGCAAGAAAAACAAATGCCGCCTCGCGTCGCTTGTTTTTCATCTGCGGCTACTATTATATTACTTTTCGTCCAAATATGGAAGGATATTCTCAAAAAGCTGTCTCACCACCGGGGCGGCAATCTGCCCGCCGTAATAAGTCCCCTGCGGATTGTGGATGACCGCCAGCGCCATAACCTGCGGGTTATCCGCCGGGGCAAACCCTAAGAAAGAGGCGATGTACTTGCCGCTCCCACGGGGCAGCGTCTGGCTGGTCGCCGTCTTTCCGCCCACCCGGTATCCTTCCACCGCGCCGTTTCTGCCGCTGCCGTCCGCCACCACCTGTTCTAAGATATACCGCATGGTCTCGGACGTCTCATCGGACACCACATGCTCTCTCACCGGATAGGTAAAGGACTGGCTGTCGCTCCCGTCGGCCCTCACCGCGCGCACCGCAAAATGGGGCGTGATCCGCCTGCCGCCGTTAACAATGGACGCCGCCGTGGTGGCTAGCTGGATCGGCGTGATCTGGAAGGACTGCCCGAAAGAGATGGTGGCAAGCTCCACAGGTCCGATATTTTCCATCTTGTGCATGATTGTCCCCGCCTCGCCCGGCAGGTCAATCCCTGTCTTATCCAAAAGCCCGAACTGGCGGAAGTAAGAGTAGTACCGCTCCACGCCTATACGGAGCCCAACGGTTATAAATACGGGATTACAGGAGTTCATGGTTCCCTGTACAAAATCCTCCGCCCCATGTCCACCCACTTTATGACAGCGGATTTTTCGGTCCTCCACCATGATAAAGCCGGGACAGTTGAAAGTGTCCGTAGGCTTCACCGCCCCGGATTCCAAGCCCGCCGCGGCCGTGATAATCTTAAAAGTGGACCCGGGTTCGTAAGTATCGTTGATACAGCCGTTTCTCCACATGGCGTTTAAAAGTTCCTGCCGCTTTTTCTCGGAGAACGCAAGCGCGTCCATGCCGTTTGGCAGCGTATACGGATTATTTAAGTCAAACTCCGGCACATCCACCATGGCAAGGATCTCCCCATTCTGTGGATTCATAACCAGAATGGACACCCTGTCCGCTTCCTTGGTCTCCATAGTCTGCATGGCAAGCTGGGTGGCATAGCTCTGGATATTGATGTCCAGACTGACATAGAGGTCCCTGCCGCTTACCGGCTCCACTCTCTCCTCTCCCTCCTCGTCCTGTTCCACGCCCTTTGCATCGGTCACTGTTAAGATCGTTCCCGCTTCGCCTTTCAGATATTCCTCGTAAACCACTTCCAGCCCTATAATGCCCTGGTTATCTCCCCCTGTAAACCCAAGCGCCTTGGACGCCAGCGTATCATAGGGATAATATCTCTTGTAATCCTCATCGACCTTGACCCCGTCAAGCCCCCTTGCCCTGATGGCGTCGCCTATCGGCTTTTCCACATTGCTCTTTATCTTCTCAATGGAAGAGTATTTCTCCACCCGCTTCCTGACATACTCCTCCGACAGTCCCAGCTCCTTTGAGAGGACGGCGATCACTTCCTCCGCGTCCGATATCTGGCTATGGATCACGGAGACCGTGCAGACTGTCTTATTATCCGCAAGGATCTTACCGTTTGCGTCTATAATACGCCCTCTTGCCGCCTTGATGCTTCTCTCCCTCTCGTGCAGCTCCCTTGCCTTAAGCGTATAGTACTCGGACTGGAACACCATCAGATAAAAAAGTCTTCCCGCCAGCCCGATAAGCGTCAGTACACACAGGAAAAATACGGTAACCGTCTTGCTCCTGTGGTATGTTTTATGGTTCATCTTCCCTTCCATCAAAGAGAAACCTCACAAAAAGGTATTAATATAATCTATTACCCTTTTTCTGAGGTTATTCTCACTTCACGCTATTTAAGGTTCCCCAGTGTCTTCCCCGTCTCCCGGCGGCGGCGCCGGCGACCACTCATCCCCGGCTCCTTCCCCGACCTCGTCATCCGAAGAATTTCCTCTCCCTATCCGGGTTCCGATCTGTGGATCATAAAAGTCTCCTGTAGCCGGGTCTACGAGATAGCCGGTCTCGGGATCGAGCGGAAAATCCTTCCACGCCTCATTCGGCCCTGCCGGTTCTTCTTCCGACCCTTCCGCTCCTTCTTCCGCTGTTGGTTCGGCGCCCTCCTCACCTTCGGCGCTGCCCTCCTCGCCTTCTTTCGGGATCGGATTGCCATCTTCGTCCAGTTCTTCCTCCTCCGTGCTCTGGGGCGTCCTGATCTGAATCTGGAGCTGCTCCAGTTCCTCCCGCTCCGTATCGCTCAACTCCTCCGTCATAAAGATGTTCATATAGGGGAGCACTTCCGTCAGGATTTTTTTCACAATCCTGGTGGCATATTTAGCGTCATCCTGGGACGGCACGTTGGGCCTGTCCACCACCACATAGATAACCATCTGGGGATCATCCGCCGGCGCATAGCCCATAAAGGAAACCACATACTCGTTATTCTTTCGGGGCAGCGTCTCCGCAGTCCCCGTCTTTCCGCCTATCATATAGCCTGCGGGTCTCGCCGTGTGCCCTGTGCCGTTTTCACCGCTCACCACGGTGTTACAGTACTCGATAATCGTATCGCTGGTGGAACGTGAAATAGTCTGTTTTAAAAGTCTGGGTTCAATATTTTCTATGGTTGCGCCGTCCGCCGTCGTAATCCGGCTTACCACATGGGGCGCATAATAGTTTCCGCCGTTGATCAGGGAGCAGAAACCTGTGATCACCTGAATCATGGTGGCGTTGAAACTCTGTCCAAAAGAGTTGGTGGCAAGGTCCGTCATGCCGATGTTATCCTCATGGTAGATCATACTCGCCGTCCGGGCTTCGCCCGCCAGATCAATATTTGTCTTTAAACCGAAATTGAAAGCGTGCTGGTAATCCACAAATTCCTTTTTCCCAAGGGCAAACGCGACATTCATCAGCACCACGTTGCAGGAGCGCTCCACGCCCTGCTGTACCGTGAGCGGACCGTCTCCGAAAACCTGATGGCATTTGATATCATGGTCGCCCACATGAAGGGACCCTTCACAGTTGTAAGTCTCGTTGCCCGTGATGGAGCCGCTCTCCAAAGCCGCCGCCACGGTGAACGGCTTGAACACCGAACCCGGCTCGTAAGCGTCCACAATACAGAAATTTTTCCACAGGGCGTTTAAATGCTGGTACATGACCTCATCGTTCATTGCCTCTATGGACTCCGCAGTCACATTTTCGCCTTTCCCGTCCGTTCTGACCCTTTTTCCATCCTTGTCAAGAAGCGGCATGCCTATCAGATTCTCCGTATTTCTGACGTCGTTTAAGTCAAAAACCGGATAGCTCGCCATAGCTAAAACACTGCCGGAATTCGGGTCCATAATGACACAGCCGATATTCTCCGCGCCGTTGCCGGGTCTGGCATTATCTTTGTACTCCTCGTTGAACTCTTTCAGATACTTCTCCACGATAGCCTGGATGTTCGCGTCCAGACTAAGCTGGATGTTGTTGCCGTCCTTCGCGGCGATCGTCGTGCGCTCCAGCGTGGAATCGTCGTTGAGATAGCCGTACTCCCTGCCGTTTGTGCCGCTTAAAATATCATTATAATACTCTTCCAGCCCATAGGTTCCCGCATTATCGCCTGTGGTAAACCCGATCAGGTCACAGGCGAGGGAGCCGTTGGGATACTCCCTCTTATACTCATTTTCAAACCACACACCCTTGATATTGGCGCCCTGTTCCTCGTCCGCGCAAAACTCCTCAAAAGCCGTCTTCTGCTCATACTCCACCCGCTTCGCCATCACATAGTAAGAAGATTCGGGATGCCCGGCAATATATGCCCTCACAGGTTCGGGATCAATGTCAAAAAACCGCTTAAGCGCATTTAGCGTGGGCTCAAAATACTCCTCTTTCCGAAGCAGCAGCTTAGTGTCAAGAATGACATTATAAACCTTGTTGCTCACCGCTAACACTGTGCCGTTGGAGTCCACAATTTCTCCACGTTTAAAAGGTATTATCGCGGAGTCATACTCCTGATGCGACAATACCTGTTTCTTGTACTCCTCACCGTTATCCCTGTTGATCAGAAACAGTCGGACGCTGAGCCCCACAAAAGCCGCCAGTATAAATAGAAACAGCACCAACAGCTTTTTCTGCATTTTAATCGTAAATTTCAATACCGAATTTCTTTTCTGTGCACTCAAAAAATCACCTGCTTAATCCTGCTGCGGGATCTCCGCCATCTGCTTTACATAGTCGCTGCTTTCACTGGCGAAGGATATAATCTGCCCTTCCTGCGCATACTGCATGCCCAGTTCCTGAATCGCTATCCTTCTGATCTCCTCCAGATCCACGCTGCTTGTAATTCTGCTGTAATCCTCCTCATTGGCAACCTTCAGATCGTTAAGCTGTCTTTCCAGTACGGAAATATGCTTCACACTGTTTGTGATATCTGACTGCAGCCCGATATAATATACCAGAATGATGCCCGTGGCCACCAGTGCCGCCCACAGGAACATAACGTAGCCTGCACTCATATGCTTCGCTTTCTCCCTGTTCCTTCGCACCGTGTTATTTACTTTTTTATTCGGTCTGTCAGTGGTTCTTCTCTCCGGCTGAATATTTCTTACCGTGTTACCCTGTACATAGTATGCCGTTTGCCGTGATACTGCCATAATTTCCTTTTCCCCTCTTTATGCCGTCCTTTCCGGACGTTTCCCTTCTCCCCTGTCTTCTTTGTCCCAACCGCCGCCTGCGCGACTGTGTTTACCCCTTTTCAAACACACGAAGCTTCGCGCTTTTCGCCCGGCTGTTCTCCTCCATTTCCCCTTCGGACGGAAGAATCGGCTTCTTCGTGATCACCTTTCCCCTTGAGACCTGTCCGCACACACAGACCGGAAAATCCGGCGGACAGGTGCATGGATTCTCATTTTTTCGAAAGATGGACTTTACAATCCGGTCTTCCAGAGAATGGAATGTAATTACGCAGAGCCTTCCTCCCGGATTCAGAAGATCGACCAGCCCGTCCAGAGAATCTTTCAGCACTTCCAGTTCTCTGTTACATTCAATTCGTATCGCCTGAAAGGTCCGTTTGGACGGATGTCCTCCCGTTACCCGCATTTTCGCCGGAATGGAAGCCTTTATGATCTCATTCAGCTCGCCGGTCGTTTCCAGGGGCCTGTCCTTCCTCGCCGCCACAATATGCTTCGCTATGTTTTTCGCAAACTTCTCTTCACCATAATCCCGTAAGATACGGGTGAGTTCCGCCTCCGAATATTCGTTAATGATCTCCTTCGCGCTTAAGCTCTGTCTCCTGTCCATCCGCATATCAAGCGCCGCGTCATATCTGTAGGAAAACCCTCTCTCCTCATTGTCAAGCTGATAGGAGGAAACACCCAGGTCAAGCACTATGCCGTCCACGCCGTATATGCCGATTCCTGCAAGCGCTTCCGCCGCGTTCGCGTAATTGTCACGGATCAGGGTAACCCGCTCCCTGTATGGCTCCAGCCGTCTCTGTGCAGCAGCAAGCGCATCCTCGTCCTGATCTATTCCGACCAGCCTGCCGGTTCCCGTAAGCCTCCCTGCCACCTCGTAAGCATGTCCGCCGCCCCCAAGCGTGCCGTCCAGATAGACGCCCTGCGGTTTGATGTCCAGATTTTCTATGGTTTCCTCAAGGAGCACTGAGGTGTGCTTAAATTCCATTTTGTCTGTCCTCTTACCATATATCCGAATTGCTTCGCAATTCTGCAAATACTCAGATCCCTAACCCAAGCTCAGCCATGTGCTCCGCGATCTCATCCATGTCCTCAAATGCCGCCGTATCTTCAAAGCGTTCCCTGCCCCAAATCTCAATCCTGCTGCCGACGCCGACCAGCACCACGTCTTTTTCCAGTCCCGCAAATTCCCGCAGGACATTAGGGATCAGTATTCTTCCCTGTTTATCCACTTCCGCTTCCGCTGCTCCCGCCAGAAAAAAACGGACAAACTGTCTCGCCTCTTTATTCGTGATAGGCAGGGATCTGAGTTTTTCTTCAAAGCGTTGCCACTCTTCATTGTCATACACAAACAGGCAGCCGTCCAACCCCTTGGTCACCACAAAAGCGTCTCCCAGGATCTCCCTGAACTTCGAGGGAATAATCAGTCTGCCCTTTGCATCAATTGTGTGATTGTACTCTCCCATAAACATATGCAATCACCCTGCCCGCCTGTAACACTGTACCCTATGTGGTCTGCCACGAAAAGGGAATGTTCGTGCCACTTCGTACCACTTCACTCCACTTTTCACCACTTTTACATCAATTCTACTCTATTTACGGGGATTATGCAAGGAAAAAAGGAAGAAATATTAAGAAATCCTTAATATGGGTTGTGGGGACAAAGACCGGCACAGGCGTTTCCCTTTGTGCCGGCTTTGTCTGCCAAGGTTGCGAAAACGAAAAAGAGAGCACAGACGTTTCACTCTGTGCTCTCTTTTTCTACCACGGCTGTGGATGTTGTATGCTTTTTTAAATAGAGGCGGATAAAGATGTCCGCTGCCAGCGCTACGGCGAAGAGAACTGCCGCCAGCACCTGCGATACCGCTATTGTTGTGTGGGGGATGAAGAGGGTGTCGGTGCGGATGCCCTCAATCCATGCCCTGCCAAGGCCATAACCTCCAAGATATAATAACCACTGTTCCCCTTCGAATTTCTTGTGCTTCCGATAAAGCAGCATTACTGTGAGCAGCGCCAGATTCCACAGGCTCTCGTAGAGGAAGGTGGGATGCACCTGAATGTAGTTTGTGCCCTCCGCCATGTGGGCGGCGATCTTCTCGGAGATATCCCCCGCCCTGACCATCTGCGTCGGAAGACGCATGGCAAGCAGGCTGTCCGTATACTCTCCAAAAACCTCCCTGTTCGTAAAATTCCCCCATCTGCCTATCACCTGTCCGAGCACCAGTCCCGGCACACAGATATCCGCAAGCCGCAAAAAGCTCTGCCCTTTTCTCCGGCAGTATATCCATAAGGTCAAAAATGCGGCAATCACCGCGCCGTAAATCGCCAATCCGCCGTTTCTTAAATTAAAAATACCTAGCAGATCGTTTTTGTACCTGTCCCAGGAAAAAATCACATAATAGACCCTTGCCCCGATAATGGAAAAGATAATCGCATAAATCGCAAAATCCCAAATCAGATCAGGGTCCAGCTTTTCAAGCTTCGCCACCTTCGCCGCGAGAAGCACCCCGGAAAGCACCCCGACGGCGATAATCACACCGTAGAGCGCAATCGGAAAGCCGAAGACCGTAAATGTCTTCGGCACATTTTTCAGATAAATCCCCATATTGGGAAAGGCGATATCCATAATTCCCATCATATCCTGCATATTATTTCTCCTCCGCAGCTGCCATTCATAGAATGCTCACGCATTCTATTCATGTCGGGCATTCGCCCTATGCCTCCGCCCTGTCCGCAGCTGCCATTCATAGAATGCTCACGCATTCTATTCATGTCGGGCATTCGCCCTATGCCTCCGCCCTGTCCGCAGCTGCCATTCATAGAATGCTCACGCATTCTATTCATGTCGGGCATTCGCCCTATGCCAGCAGACAAGTCAGGCGCTTTGCCCACAAGTGGTCACGCTCTTGACTTGTCTGCCGGCGCAGCTGCTCATTGCTATCACACGTTAAACCTAAAAAGGATCACGTCTCCGTCCTGCACCACATAGTCCTTTCCTTCCATACCGACAAGCCCCTTCTCTCTTGCAGCTGCGAGGGAACCATGCTCCAGGAGGTCCTTGTAGTTGACCACCTCAGCCTTGATAAAGCCACGCTCAAAATCGGTATGTATTTTCCCTGCCGCCTGAGGCGCTTTCGTACCTATTTTAATCGTCCATGCCCTGGTCTCATCCTCGCCCGCCGTCAGGAAGCTCATAAGCCCGAGCAGACGGTAACTTGCCCGGATCAGCTTCTGCAGCCCGGACTCCGAAAGCCCAAGGTCATCGAGGAACATCGCCGTCTCCTCCTCATCCAGTTCCGCGATCTCCTGCTCGATCTGGGCACAGATCACGAATACTTCGCTGTCGTTTTCAGACGCAAACGCTTTCACCTTCTGTACGCCGTCATTGCCAGCACCGTCGTCCGAAAGATCGTCTTCCGCCACATTTGCCGCAAAGATCACCGGCTTGTAGGTAAGCAGATTATAAGAAGTAAGAAGGGCAAATTCATCCTCGTCCTCCGTCTCAAACACCTTCGCCAGCTTCCCTTCCTCCAGATGCGCCTTGAGCCGTTCTAACAGGGCGTACTCTTTCGCCGCTGCCTTATCCATTTTCGCTATCTTGGCTGTCTTGGCGATCCTGCGCTCCAGAATCTCGATATCGGAAAAGATCAGCTCCAGATTGATCGTCTCGATATCCCGGATCGGATCAATGGAGCCGTCCACATGGACGATATTGGAATCCTCAAAACACCGCACAACATGGACAATCGCATCCACTTCACGGATGTTGCTTAAGAACTGGTTGCCCAGGCCTTCTCCCTTGGAAGCGCCCTTCACCAGCCCGGCGATGTCCACGAACTCAATGGTTGCGGGCGTCACCTTCTTGGAATGGTACATATCCCCCAAAAGCTTTAACCGCTCATCCGGCACTGTCACAATGCCGATATTAGGGTCGATGGTACAGAACGGGTAGTTGGCGGATTCCGCCCCCGCTTTTGTCAATGAATTAAAAAGGGTGCTCTTGCCCACGTTGGGGAGACCGACGATGCCCAGTTTCATGTTATTTTATTCCTCCGTTTTTACTCAAAATAAAAAGCCTTAACAGCTATGATAGTATAGCATAGTAAGGCCCAAAAGTAAATCGCGAGATTACCATGCGACTTTGCCGGCCTTTGCAAAATCGTTTGTTCTTCTTGCCAATGCTGTTAAATTTCCATTACGCTTCTTATGATTATAAACTATCTCCGCATTGATATTCAGCTCTGCCAATTGCCCTTTCGGTAAGGGAAAAAGGCAGAGACTCAAATAGTCCCTGCCTCCTGCTAACTCGCTCACTTATGGGCTGTGCATCACCTACAGCCAGTATATTCCACCCTCTCCCGCATTCTTCCAGGAAGTGACGCCCCTCTCGTCCTTCCGCCAGTAATCCCCGGCACGGTTATCCCAGATCACGTTTTCGTAGACATAGGTTTCCGAAGTCTCATCCTCACCCCATAATTCTATAGAGTGATAGTTAATCGTCACGATGTCATTTCCCCAGTGGATAATCTCTCCGACTGTATACCCTTCCGCCTCGATTTCCTCTATGATATTCGTTTTACTGAGTTCCTTAAATTCCTCCGGGGTAATCTCCTCTCCTTCATACGGTTCCAGCCGGTCATCACTGTAATTATAATGATAGAAATACGGTTTCCATGTATGCCCGGTCCACATATGGTCGTCCTTGCCAAAATAATCCTTCTCACAAAACATATCGTACGCATCCACCCAGATCTCAAATTCTTCTCTCGGATATGCGTCGCGGTATACCACCTGCCCGCGCTGCAGAGACTCGCTGATCTCCACCGGCTGCCCGTCTTCCACGGTCCATATCACACTGATATTCGCCGTCAAACAGTAATCCAGATAGAAAAACAGATACTTCCTCGACCCGAAATCCATTTTTCCGTCTATCATGCGGTATATATCGTGCTGGACTTCCAACTCAGACGCACTTCCGTCCGCTCCCGCAAAATAGAGTCTGCCATCGTATTTTTCCGTCCCATAATCATCAAAAGTGCGCCCGACAATCATAAACGCTTCCTGTTTCCCGTCCCCGTCGTAATCGTCATAGTCAAACAGTAAAATATCGCTCTCCTGCGCCCCCGCCGTGGTAAGCAGATTCTGCTTTAACACTTCCTCCCGCATCAGAATGCGGTCCTCCAGTTCTTCCTGCAGGCTTTTTGGTATATCGGTCCCCGAAAATTTCCGGCAGTCATCATACTGTATCATCTGATACCCGCCTGCATCCCACTTATCCGAGACCGCCCAGTACTGTTCTTCTGTCACTTCTTTCCCGTCTACCCAATAGGCGGGTTCTTCTCCTCCTTCCGGCAGCCCCGCCCAATAATCGTAACTTTGCAGGAGCGCCGGATGATCTTCCTCGATCTGATACACCCCGAAGTGAAGATTTCCCTGCGTGTCGTAATCGTCAAACAAGAGTCCTTCCTTCTCCCGGTACGGCATAGCGCCGTACTGCCCGTATGTGCCTAAGGCAATTACCTTCCCGTCCCGAAACATAAAGACGGACGCGCCCTGTGCATGTGCGATTCCCTCCATTACGACCAGCTCCGGCACCTCATCTCCGTCCAGATAAAGCAAGGCAAATCCGGGTTCCTGCCCACTACCGCCATCCTGCCTTGGCAGCTCGTATTCCTGCAGAAAGGACGCATATCCCTCCAACGCTTCCGACTGCTCCTCCACCATCTGCGCAAGCCGGGCAGAACCTTTTCTCAAATACAAAGCGTCCGCTGTCTTCGGCTCTGTCTCCTCTCCGCTCTCCGCGTCTGCCCCTGGCTGTCCTGCATTCGGTCCGTCTTCCGCATCTTCCTCTGCCTGCACTGTCTCTTTCCCGTTTTGGACGTCCTCTTCCACTGATTCCAGCGCAAGGTCTTCCACAGAAGTATCAATTTGGGCAGCATCCATCTTTTCCTGATCCGCACTGCTGACCGCAAACAGTAAGCAGACCACTATGACCGTACTCAGTATCCTTCTCTTCATCATCGCGAAAACCTTCCTCTGCCATTAGTATATCTGCCCAGCCTATCGGGTGCAAGTATGCTTCCATGAAAAATGAGAGAACCTAAAAAGACATTGCCTCCATACACCATTCATAGTAGGATATATTTATTAGGAGGACGACTTATGAAGACAAAAAAGCTAAAGGGCGGATTTACGCCATACATAACCAAGGACGAAAAGCTGCTCGTTACAGTCAGCAGAAATACGGCATATGTATATGATTTGGAAGGTGGAAAGCTGCAGCAGTCCGTAAAATCACTCAGCAATCTGTCAGAGACAGCCGTTTCCGGGGACAAAAAACTGCTGGCTGTGAAAAATACATCCGGGATGATCGCGCTGATTTCACTGGAGAACGGGGAAGAGATCGGAAGGTGCGCGATGGAGCGCAGAGAAGGGGATAAGATCGTGTTTTCGCATGATGACGGCGGCGTGCTGGATTTTGACTGGGACGGCAGAACCATGTTTTTAGACTGCTCGAGCGTTAAACACCAGATTCTGGACGGACCGACAAATGTTGTATTGGGGCGGCTTCCAAAAACCGTCTCCATGCACTATGATGTTTACAGCGACCGCATTTACAGGATTATGGCTGATGAGATGGCGGGCGGAAACACAAAGGGCAGGGCTCAGGTGTCACCGGCGGATATAGGAAACATCGATTATCAGACGGTGCGGGAATTTGACAGCATACCCGACCGTCTGCATGGGCTGTCATTCTGCAGGACCCATAATTACTATGTGGACTGGAAAAAGAACCTGCTCATAAAAACAGACAAAAATTTTGCGGAAGCTGCAAGAATGGAACTGCCGTCTGCGTGGAAAACCGCGACCGGCACGCTGTATGACAGAATCTGGATATCTGAAGGGGAAAAATACCTGTTTGTTGATTTTGGAAAGCAGTGTGACCCGCGCGACTACAAGGCGTATGAGGCAGCGCCGTCCCTGTCCAGCCTATACTGCCTCGCTGACATGGAAAAGATAGCGGATTTCGATTATGAATATGTATCGGACTTTCTCATGTTTGACGAGGACAGACGGTTTGTGCTGGCAACGTGGAAAGGGTCCTATCTGGGAACACTGTAGTTTCTGGGCAAAAAACGACAGTCAGCAGGCGGTTATGTCTCAATAACGCCTGCTTTCTTTTAGCTCCCGATACAAAACCGTATAATTCTCATACCGCACAAGACTGATCCCGCCCTCCTCCACTGCCTCTTTGACCCTGCACTCCGGCTCGCTGATATGGGCGCAGCCGCGAAACTTGCAGTATGGTTCGTAGGCGCGGAACTCGGGATAATACCCGCCAAGCTCCTCCTTCGTGATATCCGGCATATCGAGGGAGGTAAAACCCGGCGTATCCATGATATAAGTGCCGTCCCCCAGCGCTATGATCTCCGAATGTCTGGTGGTGTGCCTGCCCCGCTTGATCTTCTCACTGATCTCCCCCGTCTCCATCTTCGTTTCGGGGGAAAGCTGGTTGATCAGGGAAGACTTGCCGACGCCGCTCGGTCCGGCGAGCGCGGTGGTCTTTCCCGCCAGCAGCTCCCGTACCTGATCCAGCCCCCTGTTTTCCAGAACGCTTATAAATAACACCCGATACCCGCAAGTCTCGTACGCCCTGCGAAGCGCGGCCTTCTCTTCCTGTGAGGCGATATCCTCTTTGTTAAAGCAGATCACCGTGGGAAGTTCCTGCTGCTCCATCCGGATCAGAAAACGGTCCAGCAGATTAAAGTTCGGATTCGGTTTCACAATGGCAAAGAGAATCAAGGCCTGGTCTACATTAGCCACCGCCGGCCGAAGGAGCGCGCTTTTCCGCGGCAGGATCTCCCGAATATTTCCGAGCATCTCCGTTTCATCCAGCACGTCCATCCCGACGTCATCCCCGACCAGGGGCTTGATTCCCTCTTTTCTGAATATTCCCTTTGCCTTGCACTCGTAGACGCCGCGCCCCTCCACATGCACATAGTAGAACCCGGCGATCCCTTTCATTATCTTACCTTTCATATTCCCTTCTCAAATCCGTACGGAAAATGCCGCATTTCAGGCATTCTCCTGTGTGAGACTTAGTACTTCCAAGTCAGCTATGCTGACTTTGCGACGCCGTATCTGCTGCCGCGTTCCAGAAGTACTTCTCACACACTTCTCGCTTTATTCTTCTACAAAATCAACCTTTCTCTCCACGGTCTTTGTCTCTGTTCCGCCGCCCTCGGTCGTCGTCTCCCCCGTTTCGGGATTGGTAACCGTGATAGGCTCCGTCTGCACCGTAAAGGTGAAACGGATGATTCCTGTGGCTGACTTAATTCCCGTATAGTTGACTCCCACAGGGAAAGTAGTAGTCTGTGTATTCAAAAGCTGCGTGCCATCGTCGGCAGTGAGCGTTACGTTTACCTGCATACCGCTCTGATAAGACGCATCCTCCGTGGGCGCCGTGATGCCCTCCGAATACTTATAAGTCTTCTGGGAAGGACCTGTACTGATCCGCAGATCAACAGGCGTCCCTTTATCCACATAGGAGCCGACCGAATAACTCTGATAGCATACCATATCGGTAAGCGCCGGGTCCTCATGGGTCGTCTCCGTGACATTGCCCACAGGAAGCCCGCTTTCCGTCAGCGTGACCGTAGCGTCCATCTCCGTCATGCCCACCACATCCGGCACCCTGACCTTATTGTCCTCCGCGCCCTGGCTGACGCGGATGGTGATGCTGGAACCGGCGGACGCCGTCGTCCCTGCCTCAGGAGACTGCGAGATCACTATGCCTTTTTCCACCTTCGGGTCATAGCTCTCCACCACATTTACCACAAATCCCTCTTTTTCAAGAAGGGCAGTGCCTTCCGTCTGGGATTTTCCTGTCGCATCAGGAACCTGTACCCCTTCTGCAGCCTCCGCCACCGTGAGCACAATCGTAGTCCCTTTATCTATCATCAGCCCGTCCTGCACGCTTGCGCGAAGCACCGTGCCCGCATCATACGAGCTGGTCTCCTCATATTTGATTTCAGGCGAAAGTTCCAAATCCAGAAGCAGACGTTTCGCTTCATCCACATGCATACCGACCACGCGGATCATCTCCACCTGCTCTGTCTCCTGTTCCTGCTCCTCCGGCGCATTTTCCCCGCCGAAAGTAAAGACGCCCATCGCCCTTCCTACCAGAAAGATCAGGATACAGCCGATTAACAGAGCTGCCACCACCGCCAGTATGGTAGTGATCTTCTCCATCTTGGGATCGTAATCCTCCTCATCGTCGTCCCAGTCCTCGTCGTCCTCATCCTCATAAGAACGCGCATGATCCCTGTCCCTGACATCTTTCTTTAGGCGCATTGCCTCGTCCATGGAATCCCGGCTATCCGACTGACGCTTGATCTGCACCATATCCCGGTCCGTTATCATGCGGGTGGAAGCCTCCTCGTCCGGGTCCGCCACTTTGACAAAATCCTCATCCGGGCTGATCAGCGACTGTTTTAAATCTACAATCAGCTCAGACATGGACTGGTATCTCCTGTCCGGGCTTTTCTGGCAGCACTTAAAGACGATCTGTTCCACGCAGACCGGTATCTCCGGCACATACTCCCTCGGTGAAGGAAATTCTTCCTGAATATGTTTGATCGCTATGGCTACCGTAGTCTCCCCGTTAAAGGGCACTCTGCCCGTAAGCATTTCGAACATGGTAATGCCCAGCGAGTAGATATCGCTCTTCTCGTCGCTGTAGCCGCCTCTCGCCTGCTCCGGCGACGTATAGTGCACGCTCCCCATGACGTTGGAGGTGATCGTATTGCTGGTAGCGGCCTTTGCGATACCAAAGTCCGTCACCTTCACTTTGCCTTCCTTGGAAATAATGATATTCTGCGGCTTGATATCCCTGTGTATGATGTGGTTGTTGTGCGCCGCCTCGATTCCCATGGAAACCTGAATCGCAATGCTCACCGCCTCCTTGACGGAAAGCCTCGCCTTCTTCTCGATATATTTCTTGAGGGTGATCCCCTCCACAAGCTCCATGACGATATAGTGATTCTCACCCTCCTCGCCCACATCATAGACATTGACGATATTGGGGTGCATAAGACCTGCCGCCGCCTGTGCCTCGATACGGAATTTTGAGACAAAATTGGCGTTTTCACTAAATTCCTGTTTTAAAACTTTAACCGCCACAAAACGGTTCAGCTTATGATCTTTTGCTTTATATACATCTGACATGCCGCCGGTTCCGATCTTTTCAAGGATCTCATACCGGTCAGCGATCATCATACCTATCTTAATCATGTTCTACCTCATTCCGGAGCGTTTTCATATGATTTTTCATACGAATCCTCGTCTGCTAACGGTTCGATAACGATCACCGATATATTGTCTCTGCCGCCGTTTGCGTTGGCCGTCTCTACCAGTTCTTCTACCCTGTCCCTGAGGCTTTTGCCGTTTCTCAGAATCCGGCATATCGTCTCGTCATCCACCATGTTAGTCAAACCATCCGAACAAAGTAAAACCATATCTCCTGTCTGTAATTCCAGATTGAAAAAATCAACCTCCACATCATCCCGTGCGCCTACTGCGCGGGTAATGATGTTTTTATCCGGGTGGTTTCTGGCCTCTTCCCTGCCGATTCCGCCCATTCGGACCATCTCCTCCACAAGGGAATGATCCTCCGTGATCTGCACGATCTCCTCACCAATCACATAGAGCCTGCTGTCCCCCACATTCGCCACTTCCAGATAGCGGCCGACACAGGTAGCGGCAACAAGCGTTGTCCCCATGCCGTTTAGGGAGTAATCCTCGCTGGCCCGCCTGCGCAGAATTTCGTTGGCACGGGCAATCGCATGATTCAGTATCTTCTCCGGGCTCTTCTCGAAGGACGCCGCCGCTTCCCCGACAACGGTTTCCACCGCAAGGTCGGAGGCGTAATCTCCCGCCTTGTGGCCGCCCATGCCGTCCGCCACAATAAAGAGATTCGGCAGATTTCCGACAGGCGACTCGCTGCAATAAATATAATCCTGATTTAATTGTCTTCTTCGCCCGATGTCTGTCAGCGCATAAGACTTTAACACAGCGTATTCCTCCGTTTTGTAATGATTTGCATAATTTACCAATTACCCATGTTAGCATATTCCCTGCAAAAGAGCAAGCGAATTAAAGGAATCTCCGTCTGAGCTGTCCGCAGGCACCGTCGATGTCCCGCCCCATCTCCCTTCGGACGGTGGCGTTAATCCCCCTTTTCTTAAGATGCGCGGCGAAAGCCTCCACCGCCTGCCTCTCGGACTGCACATAGGCCCTTTCCCTGACGGGATTGACCGGTATCAGATTCACATGGCAGTTTAACCCCCGGATCAGGTCCGCCAGCGTCTCCGCGTCCTTCCTCGTATCGTTGACGTCCCGCACAAGACTGTACTCAAAGGTAATCCGCCGCCCGGTCTGCTCGAAATAGTAAACGCAGCAGTCCATCAGCTCCGCAAGCGTATACTGGTTGGCGATGGGCATCAGCTCCCGCCGTTTTTCGTCCGTCGCCGCGTGCAGGGACAGTGCCAGCGTAATCTGCAGTTTCTCTTTCGCCAGTTCCCTCATCATGGGCACAATCCCGCAGGTGGACACCGTCACGTTCCTCTGGCTGATATGCAGCCCGTTCTCATCCGTGAGCAGCGTGATAAACCGCAGGAGATTGCCATAATTGTCAAGAGGCTCCCCGCTTCCCATCACCACCACATTGGAAACCCGCTCTCCCGTCTCCCGCGTGATCGCGTAGATCTGGTCGAGCATCTCCGACGGGGACAGGCTGCGCACCAGTCCGTCCAGCGTGGAAGCGCAGAAACGGCATCCCATACGACATCCCACCTGAGAGGAAATACAGACCGAATTGCCGTGTTTATAACGCATCCACACACTCTCAACCATGTTGCCGTCAGACAGCGCGAAAAGATACTTTTTCGTGCCGTCTATGGCCGACTCCTGCACCGCCGCCGTGCGCAGCGCCGTATAATGATAGCTTTCCCCACATTTCTCTTTCATAGCCAGGGGAATGTTCGTCATTTCCGCAAAACCGCGCGCCTGTTTCTTATGCATCCACTCGTAAAGCTGTACCGCCCGGAATGGCTTTTCCCCGAGCGCCGCCATCTCTGCTTTCAGTTCCGCCAATGTGAGGGACTTGATATCCTTCTTCTCCAACATTTACGCTTTCCCTCTGTTCCTTCTCCTATGCCAGATTCTGCTTCTTGTAAACCCGCTTCTGCTTCTTCTAAACCAGGTTCCGCTTCCCTGAAACCCGACTTTACTTCTTCCGCAGTTTCGCCAGAAAGAAACCGTCCGTCTCGTGGACTCCCGGCAGAAGCTGCAGCATCCCCTCTCCCGTCTCCTTTGCAAGCGCCACAGGCAGCCTGTCTTTCATGTCAACCGGCTCCAGGCCAAAGGTTTCACAAATCCATGCCGCCATCTCTTCATTCTCCCCGGGATTCATCGTACAGGTGCTGTACATCATGATGCCGCCGGGCTTTATATAATTTATAACATTTGTTATTATATCTTTCTGTAAGGTCTGGATCTCCGCCAGGGATTCCTCTGTCACCCGGTACTTGATGTCCTGCTTGTGGCCGATCACGCCAAGCCCCGAGCACGGCACGTCAGCCAACAGGATGTCAGCCTTTCCCACAAGGGAATCGTCTCTTACCCTCGCGTCCTGCACGCGGACTGCCACGTTTTCCAAGCCGAGTCTGGCACGGTTTTCCTCGATCTTATCTGTTTTATGGCTGCTTACGTCGCAGGCAATGACCTCGCCCGTGCCGTTCAGCTTCGCCGCCGCGTGAAGCGCCTTGCCGCCGGGAGCCGCGCAGACGTCTATCACCGTATCGCCGGGACAAATCCCCGCAGCTTCCACCACAAGCATGGAACTGACGTCCTGTACAAAAAACAGCCCCTCCTGATACCCTGCAAGACTACGGACGCCGGACACACCCTGTAATCCGGCCGCATAGGGCAGATACGGGTGTCTGCGCACTTTAGCGCCCTCCTTTTCCCATGAGGCAAGGAGCGCCTCCCTATCCGTTTCAGACAGCCGCTCGTCCAGGCGCACACTGACCGCGCCCCTCTCCAGATAAGCCTGCAGAATCTTTTCACAGGCCTCCTCCCCATAGCTTTCCAAAAAATGCGTTACCAGCCAGGGCGGCATCGAATAGCGCACAGACAAAAAGGCTGTCTGGTCCGTCCGCCTGTCAGGCAGGGAAATATCCTCCCGGCCTCTGGAAATATTGCGCAGCACGCCGTTCACATATCCCTGCAGGCTCTGGAATCTGCGCTTCTTTGCAAGTTTTACCGCCTCGTTGCACACCGCCGACGCCGGAATATGCTCCATGAACAGGAGCTGGTACACACTCATGCGCAGCAGCTCCCTGATCAGCGGCTTCATTTTGATAACAGATGTTTTAGAATATAAGTCCAACACATAGTCAAGATGAATCCGCCTCTCAATCGTCCCCTCGCTGACCCGCTTGATAAACGCTTTCTCCTTACCGTCCAGATAATCGTATTTATCAAGCGCCGCCCCGATCAGGACATTGCTGTATTCTGTCTGCCCGGACAGCTCCAGCAGGATATCCAGAACTATCTCCCGTGTATTGACCTGTGCCATGCCATGCTCTCCCATGATTCCATTTATACAGAAGCTTTAATCTATGCAGAGAATGCCCGTACTTTTCGCATTTTCCACGTTAATCGTCCCGGCTTCTGTTGCCGAACAGAAGCACCAGGCGCAGAAGCTGCAAGATCGACGACGCTGCCGCCGCCACATAGGTCAGGGCCGCCGCCTTCAGCACCTTCCGGCATCCTGCCGCCTCGTCCCGTTCCAGCATACCGTAATCCCCCAGCATGGCAAGCGCCCTGCCGGATGCGTTGAACTCCACAGGCAGGGTCACCACCTGAAAGAGCACTGCCAGCGCAAACACCCAGATTCCGATCTGAATGAGCATCTGGTTCATCCCCAGAACCGCTCCCAGAATAATAAGCGGAATCCCCGCCTTGGAACCGATATTTGCCACAGGCACAAGAGCGGAGCGGAGTTTTAAGGGCGCATAGCCCTTATCGTGCTGCACGGCATGCCCGCACTCGTGCGCGGCCACCCCAATCGCCGCCACGGAAGCCGAGCCGTACACAGTGTCCGAGAGACGCAGCACTTTGTGCGCCGGGTCGTAGTGATCGGTAAGGCTCCCGCCCACATGCTCGATACGCACGTCATAAATCCCCGACATCTGCAGGATCCTCTGCGCCGCCTGTGCGCCAGTCATCCCCGTCCGGCTCTGCACTCTGGAAAACTTATTGTAAGTGGAACTGACTCTCGCCTGTGCCCATAGACAGAGCACCGCCCCGATCAGAACCAGAAAATACGTCGGATCAAAGTAATATCCCAATCCATACCCATAATATCCCATATTCATCATCCTTTCTCAAACGAATCGCCCGGCTTCACCGGGTATCCGAGCAGGAAGTCCTTCACCGCCATACGTTTTTTGCCTTCCGGCTGCACAGAGAGTACCTTGAGCATCCCCCTGCCCGTCTGCACATAGAAGGCATCCTTGTCCACCCGGACAACCGTGCCCGGCGCTTCGTCACCCTGCCCCGTCATGCCGTTTCCAGCTGCCGACTCCTGCCCAGGTGGCATGCACACGGCAGACATTTCCTCCGATACCACTTCCTCCTGCCATATTTTCAGAGTTTTTCCACGATAAACGGTGGAAGCCCCCGGCCAGGAAATCAGTCCACGGATCAGGCAGTCCAGTTTATCCGCCTCCAAGTTCCAGTCGATTTTCCCCATGGATTTGTGCAGCATCTTTGCGTAGCAGGACTCTTCGTCATTCTGTTTCTCAGGCGTCACATCGCCCGCTTCTATCTTCGCAAGCGCCTCCACGATCAGCCCCGCGCCCGCTGCCGCCAACTTGTCATGCAGGGTATCCGCCGTCTCGTCAGGGGCAATCTCCACCTTTGTCTTAAAAAGCATATCCCCGGTGTCCAGCCCCTTGTCCATCTGCATGATAGTAACGCCCGTTATTTTTTCTCCGTTGATGATCGCCCACTGGATCGGTCCCGCGCCGCGGTACTTCGGCAGCAGCGACGCATGGATATTCACACACCCGTACTTTGGCATCTCAAGGATCTCCTCCGAGAGAATCTGCCCGAAAGCCGCCACTACAAAGATATCCGCCCCAAAACCGCGAAGCGTTTCCACTGCCTCCGTCTCCTTGATTTTCACGGGCTGGAACACGGGAATGCCGTGCTTTTGTGCACACACTTTGACAGGCGTCATCTGCACTTCCTTCCCCCTGCCTTTCGGCTTATCCGGCTGCGTCACCACCGCCGCCATCTCATGCCCGGCTTTTATGATCGCCTCCAGCGCGCCCACCGCAAAATCAGGCGTTCCCATAAACACCACTCTCATATAATCAACGCTCTCCTTTCAAAAAACCACGGAAATTTCTCTGTCCCCGGCGAAGGACCATCTCTGCCGGACTCCGTTTCGCTTCCCACCCTGCCAGCTTTTGCGCCTTGGCCCGAGCGCAGTAATACAGGACCAGAATCACTCTTCCTCCTGCAGATCCTCCGTATTCACAAGAGGTCCGTGCACTTTTTCCACATACAGGTGCCCCTCCAGATGGTCCATCTCGTGACAGATGGCCCTTGCGAGCAGCTCCGTGCCTTCAATTTCAAAGGGCTCCATATTCTCATCATAGGCAAGCGCCTTCACATAATTAGGCCTGGTCACCTTCCCGCTTTTTCCCGGAACGCTTAAGCATCCCTCATAGCCATCCTGCTCCCCGCTTGTCTCCAATACCTTCGGGTTTATAAGCAAAAGGGGATCTTCCCCGGTCGTATCAATCACCACGATGCGCTTTAAAATTCCTACCTGGGGCGCCGCCAGTCCCACCCCGTTCTCCTCATACAGCGTCTCAAACATATCGTCGATCAACTCCTGCAGCCGGGGCGTGATCTCCGTCACCTCCTTGCACCTCTTTCCCAAAACCGGATCTCCCATCTCTCTGACTTTTCTGGTTGCCATACTGCTTTTCCTCCTGCCTTTTTAAATTTCCTGTTTCTTTAAAATGTATTCATAGGGTCAAAATCAAACTGCACCGTCTGTCCTTTGAGCTCTCTTTCCCTGCAAAAATTCTCCAGCCGGTCCTTTACTTCCACCAATATCCGATATTCTCCATGCCTGACATAAAAGCTATGGCGGTAAAGGTCGGCTATCTTTCCGATTGCGGCCTGCGCCGGTCCGATTACCCTAAGCCCCGCCGCACCGCCCATCTCTCTTTTGACCAAATCAGTCATCTCCATTCCCAGCCGCTCCCCTTCCTCCTGCACACGGGAGACTATGAGAACCGCCAACATATGTTCCACGGGCGGGTAGCCCACAAGTCCCCTGTAGGCGATCTCCTCCCCGTAAAATCCCTGATAATCCTGCAGGGCCGCATAGACCACGCTGTAATGCTCCGGCTGGTAGGTCTGGATCACCACTTCTCCCGGCCTCTCTCCCCTGCCCGCCCGTCCCGCCGCCTGGGTCAGAAGCTGAAAAGTGCGTTCCCCCGCCCGGTAATCGTTTCGGTTTAAGGATAGATCCGCCGCCAGCACGCCCACCAGCGTCACGCCGGGGAAATCATGCCCTTTCACAATCATCTGCGTTCCCACGAGAATATCCGCCTCCTCGTCCGCAAAGGCGGAAAGGATTCGCTCGTAGCTGTCCTTCCTGCGGGTGGTGTCCGCGTCCATGCGAAGCACCCTCGCTTTCGGAAACTCCCTGTGAATCGCCTCCTCCACCTGCTCTGTCCCCGCCTTGAAACCCATCAGATAGGGGGAGCCGCAGGCCGGACATTTCCCCGGCTTTCTCTCCTGATACCCGCAGTAATGGCAGGCAAGCATCCCGTTTCTGTGCTCCGACAAAGATACGTCACAGTGCGGGCACTTCATCACATGACCGCAGGAGCGGCAGGAGATAAACCCCGCATAGCCCCTCCTGTTTAAAAATAGGATTGTCTGCTCTCCTCTGGAAAGCCTGTTTTGCATCAGCTCTTTCAGCTTCCTGCTGAACATGGAACGGTTCCCCTGTTTCAGCTCTTCCCTCAGGTCTATCGTATGCACCGCCGGGAGCATACTGTTCCCGGGACGCTCCTTCATCTCATACAGCTTATATTCTCCGTGGGTGGCGCGGTAATATGCCTCCATGGACGGCGTCGCCGATCCCAGCACCACACTTGCGCCGTACAGGGAAGCGATCTCCACCGCCGTCTCCCTTGCATGATAACGCGGCGAACTCTCACTTTTATAGCTGTTTTCATGCTCCTCGTCCACCACGATGACCCCAAGGTTTGCAAAGGGCGTAAACAGCGCCGAGCGCGGCCCGATCATCACGTCGATCTCCCCCGCCTTCGCCCGCTCGATCTGGTCATATCTCTCTCCTGCGGACAACGAGGAATTGATCACCGACACCCGGTCCCCGAATCTCTTGTAAAACCGCAGGAGGGTCTGGTACGTCAGTGCAATCTCGGGGATTAGCATAATCGCCTGTTTTCCCATGGCAATCATCTCCTCGATGATGCCAAGGTACACCTCCGTCTTTCCGCTGCCCGTGACGCCGTGCACCAGATGCACCCCCGGACGTCCGGCGCGGTAATCCGCAAGCACATCCTCTATGATATGCCGCTGAGACTGATTCAACACGGGACGGATCTCACTTCGGTCCGCCGCCTTGACGGGGTTGCGGTAAAAAGCTTCCTTTTCTATACGGAGATACCCCTGTCTCTCCAGCGCCTGCAGCGTGGCCGCCGTCACATGGAGCTTCTGCCTGATTAACTCGTAAGGCAGTTCCTCCTCCGTCTGCAGAGCCGCCAGCACCCGCGCCTTCGCCCGCTGGCGCTTTCTTTCACACTCGCCCGCCGCCTGTGCGGTTTCCTCCCCTGACAGACACCGCAGCACCTTCTTTTTCTCAAGCGGCTTCTGCTTCTGTTTCACGGGGAGCACAGTCTTTAACGCTGCAATGGTCGTTCCGCCGTAATTGCTCTTTAACCAGTAGGCGATTCGGATCTGCATGCCCTCCACGGTCATACCTTTCTCATCCACGGAGAGGACTGGCTTGATCTTCTCTGGGGGATAATCCGCCTCCTTTGCAAGATCCACCACATATCCCGTCCGCTCCCTGTTGCCGTTGCCGAAAGGCACACGCACCTGCACGCCCGGCTTTACCATCTCCACAAGCTCATCCGGGATTCGGTACTGGAAAACCCGGTCTACCTTCTCATGGGCAATATCTATTATAACGTCCGCATACCGCTTGGTCATGCCCGCTCCTCTAAAATTTCCTGTATCAGCACCCTCTCGTCCATCGGGTATTTTACGCCGTTTATCTCCTGATAATCCTCATGCCCCTTGCCCGCCAGCACAATGATATCCCCCGGCTCGCCGTGGTCAATGGCGTAGGCAATGGCTTCCTTTCTGTCGCAGATCTCCACGTATTTTCCGTCCGTCTTCGCAATCCCGGTCTTAATATCATCAATGATTGCCTGAGGCTCCTCCGTCCGCGGATTGTCGGAAGTAATGATCGTCAGATCCGCCATGCGGCCGCTGACCTCTCCCATCTCGTAACGTCTGGATTTCGCCCGGTTTCCGCCGCAGCCAAAAAGACAGACCAGTCTGTGGGGATTGTAGGCGCGCAGTGTCTCCAACAGGCTTTTCAGCGCCATGGCATTGTGGGCATAGTCGATCATCAGGGTAAAGTCGTCGGACACCTTCACCATCTCTGTCCTGCCTTTCACCTTTGCCGCCGCAAGCGCTGTGCGTATCTTTTCCCCGTCCACGCCGAAATGCCTGCAGATGGCTATCGCCGTAAGCGCATTGTAAACGTTGAATATGCCGGGCGATGCGAGTTTGACCGAGAGCTCGGTAAGCCCTTTCACCGTAAAACGCATGCCAAGGCTCCCGCCCTCGTTCAGAAAAGCAATATCCTCCGCCCGCAGATCCGCGTCCGTATCAATCCCGTAAGTTTCCAGCTGACAGGTGCAGTCTTTCGTGACAGCCTCCCAGTGGGAGTCGTCCCGGTTCACAATCCCTACCCTGCACTGTCTAAACAGCAGACTCTTACAGTGCAGATAATCGTCAAAATCTTTATGCTCATTTTCCCCGATATGGTCCGGCTCCAGATTCGTGAAAATCCCGAAGTCAAAGACAAACCCCTGCGTTCTGTGCAGCATCAGCCCCTGTGAGGATACCTCCATCACTACCGTATCGCAGCCCGCGTCCGCCATCATCCGAAAATATTTCTGCACCAGATAAGACTGCGGCGTGGTATTTTCCGCATGAATATGCGTCTCCCCGATAATGACTTCTATGGTGCCGATCAGCCCCACCTTCCTACCGGCCTGTTCCAGAATGGACTTCACCAGATAGGTGGTGGTCGTTTTGCCCTTCGTGCCCGTAATGCCGATGATCTTCATCTGCTTAGCGGGATGACCGAAATAAGCCGCCGAGGCAAAGGCAAAAGCGAAGCGTACATCTGCGACCCGGATCACCGTCACATCCGCCCCTTCGGGCAGTTCCACCTCATGTTCCGTAAGCAGGGCGGCCGCCCCTGCGCGCACCGCATCCGCCGCAAACTTATGCCCGTCCGCCTTTGCCCCGGGAATGCAGACAAACAGGCAGCCTTCGGTCACCTTTCGGGAATCATATATCACATCCGTTATTTCCCGCTCCGCCGTACCGCATACGCACTCATAAGATACTTCCTTTAACAGATCGCCTAAAGCTGCCATAATTTCCTCCCTGTCAGAACCCGGGCCTAACCCTGTTCTAAATCATCCTATATTTCTTATATTTATTTATATAGTAAGATAGCACGAAAATAGCGTTTTTGCAATTTTTGTCTTTTTATCTCTCTTTAAAGTTTCTTAATGTTTTTTTATTTTTCCTTCATACTCTAAACACATTTTAGACACAATTACCCTTTATGATAGGTATCAAGATAGTTGATGAATTCACTATCTCCCCCTCATAAGAAAACTGCGGAAGAGCCCGGAACACCCGGGCTTTTTCGTGTCCTGCGGTTTGTTTTTCTTTGCTCAGGCATAGGACTCGCAAATCCGCGCTTTCAGCGCTCTACGTCCGATTTCATCGGACATTTGCTCGTTAGTGCCGCAAGAAAAAAAATGTTGTTTTTCTTTTGCTTAGGCACTATAATCCTGCATCACCATCTGCAGGGACTCGACGCCCCGGTATACATTAATGTCGGGGTAATAGATCACGCTGATTACAATGGCTGCGCTGCCCCCGGCGTAGAGCCGGTCTGTCTCCTCCTGCCCGAAATGGGCTGACAGAAACGTATGCCACTGTTCCAGATCGCCGAAATACATCATGTCATACTCCCGCCCTGCTTCGTCAGCCACACGGTATTTCCCCACATTCCTATTTTTCCCCAGAATCCTCCCTCTGCATACCCGCACATTTTTCTGGGCGAAAACCGGCTTCGGGTTGCCGTTGCCGAAAGGTTCCAGAAGGGAAAGCTGTCTGACAAGCTCTGGGGTTACATAGGACATAGGCATAGGCACGTCGATATGTATGACCTCCACCAAATCTTCCTCATGCAAACCGCTGTGGGCGTTCAGAAACCTCCGAAACGCCTCGACGTTCTCCTCCGGCATGGACACCCCCGCCGCCATCTTATGCCCGCCGTACTTCGTGTACAGGTCCTTGCACTCACTCATCTTATCGTACATGTGGTAAGCCTCGATGGAACGCCCTGAGCCCTTCACGCCCTCCTCGCCGCGCGTCAGGACAAAAACCGGCTTGTGATACCGCTCCCTGATCCGCCCGGCGATAATCCCTGCCAGACTCTCGTGGCAGTCCGGAAGATAAACCACAAGTACCTTATCCTCCCGGATCGCCGTATTCTCAATCTGCTCCATAGCCTGCGCCGTCCCGAGCAGGGTCATCTCTTTGCGGCTGTCGTTCAACGCCTTCAATTCCCCCGCAATGGTAACGGCCTCCGCCTGATCCTTCGTCCGAAACATGGCAAGCGCCCTTGCCGCCGTGTCCAGCCGTCCCGTTGCATTCAAACAGGGTCCGAGAACAAAGCCGACATGATACCCGGTCAGACGCTTCTGCGTCAGGTCATTCACTGTTAGCAGCGCACGCAGTCCCAAATTAGATGACTGCTCAATCTGCCGCAGGCCATACCTGACCAGAATGCGGTTTTCATCGGTCAGCTCCATCACATCCCCCACCGTGGCAAACCCTGCGAAAGCCAGAAGCTCCTTCAAAAGCGCGTCCGCCTCCACAGTGGGCAAAGTTCCCGCCTGCGCCATTTTCCCAAGATATATCTCCATTAGTTTATATGCCACCACCGCGCCGCAGATGCCCTTATAGGGATAATGACAGCCACTCTGCTTCGGATCTGCCACCGCATCCGCCGGAGGCAGCGTTTCCACACGGCTTTCATCTGCACCCACTTCGTAGGGCACCTCATGGTGGTCCGTCACGATCACCGTCATCCCAAGTTCCTTTGCGTGGGCAATCTGCGACAGCGCCGCAATGCCGTTGTCACAGGTGAGAATCGTATCCACGTCCTCCCCGGCAGCTTCCTCGATCAATCGGTCGTTCAGCCCGTAGCCGTCCTGAATCCTGTGGGGAATCACCACATCCGCCGCTGCGCCGCACTTCTCCAGACAGGCAATTAAAATATAGGAGGCGCAGACACCGTCAATGTCATAATCACCGATTACCCGGATTTTCTTCCGTTCTCTCGTCTTTTCGCAGAGAATATCCGCCGCCTTCCCGGCGTCCTTCAAAAGGGATGGATCGTACAGATCCGCCGTAGTGCCGTGCAGGAACTTCTCGATGGCCGCCTCATCCTCCACGTCCCTGTTGCGTATAATCCTGGCAATCACCGGGTCGATCCCAAACCTCTTTGCTATCCCGTTAAAATCCGCTTTCTTTGCTGACACCATCCATTTCGCCATAAAAATATCCCGCCGCACCTTTCTGAATAATCAACAAAACCCTCCGAAAAGTCACAACCCATTGTAACATTTTCAGAGGGTAATTTATAATACCAGTTCAGCCAGACCGCATCTATCTGACAAATCATGCCTGCATGAATTTGGCAGACAGATGCCGGCTGCAATTTTACTTATTCGCCTTCACAAGCTTCGTACGGAACACATACCAGAGCGCGCCTGTCAGGCAGATGGAAGAATAAGTTCCGCAGATGATACCAGCCATCAGAGGCAGGGCGAACTCCCGGATGGAGGAAACGCCGAACACTTCCAGGGCCGCCACCATGAAGAAAGTGGTCAGGGAAGTAAAGATACTTCTCGTGAGCGTCTGGGTGATACTCCTGTTGACCATCTCCTCCAGACCTTCCTTACTCCGCATCCCGCGCAGATTCTCACGCACACGGTCAAAAATAACGATGGTGGCGTTGATAGAGTAACCGACAATCGTCAGCATACACGCGATAAAGGTATTTCCCACGGACACCCTCACAATCGCGTAGAACGCCAGCACCACCAGCACATCGTGCAGCAGTGCAATCACAGAGCTTGCGCCGAAGCGGATATCCTTAAAGCGGAACCAGATATACAGAAGCATCAGCACCGTGGACACCAGAATCGCCTTGATCGCCCCGGACTGCATCTCAGAGCTGATCGTCGCGCTGATGGTTTCCGCCGTGATACTGTTCTCATCCACACCGAAGTTATTTACCATCACATCGTTAAATGCTTCTCTCTCCTGCACATTTAACGTCCTTGTCTTTATAATAATATCGTTGGAGCCGGCCACCTTCGTACTCATCACGTTGCCGTCGCCGGTGATCTTCTCGATGTGGGGAACGATCTGTGCGTCGATCTCCTCAATACTCATATCCTCATTCAAAGTCATGGTTGTGGAAGTACCGCCCACAAAGTCAAGACTGTAGTTCATCGTCATGCCAATGCTGGACTTATTGATACCCATAGCCACAAACCCTGCAAGGATCGCAGCGATGGAAATACCGAAAAACACGTATCTTTTGGAGAGGAAGTTGATAGTCTTTCTCTCCTTCGCCACACCGTACGCCTTCTCGCTCTGGATACCCAGCGCATAGAAGATGTTCACCAGGAACTTCGTCACCACAAGGGCCGTAAACATGGAAATGATAATACCTAACATCAAGGTAATGGAAAAGCCCTTGATCGTGCCGCTTCCCATGAAATAAAGAACCAGACCTGCAATCAGGGTGGTGATATTGCCGTCCAGAATCGCGGACAAGGCCTTCTGGAAACCAATCTTAATCGCATTCTGCACACCCTTTCCTGCCGCGATCTCCTCTCGGATACGGGCGAAGATAATCACGTTCGCATCTACCGCCATACCGACAGTCAGAATAATACCCGCAATACCGGGCAGGGTTAATGTCACCTCAAAGGCATACATCAGGATGATCATAAGCTCCGTATACAGGCACAGCGCCAGAGACGCCGCAAATCCTGCCGCATAGTATACCCCAATCATGAAAACGACCACCAGCGCAAAACCGACTGCCGCCGCAATCAGGCTGGTCTGGATCGCCGCCGAACCAAGCTGTGCCCCCACCACGTTGGAACGCAGTTCTTCCAGTTCCAGCTTCAGTCCGCCGATACGGATGGTGGATGCAAGCTGCTCCGCCTCCGCCGCCGTACTCTGCCCCGTGATAACCGCGTTTCCGTCGGTGATCGCCGAGATAACGTTCGGCACGCTCACAAATGCGTCGTCATAGTAAATCGCAATGGTCTCACCGCGCTCATACGCCCTGGTCGTCGCCTCCGCGAAAGCCTGTTTGCCCGCTTCGTTAAAAGAAAGTGAAACCACATTTTCCAGATTGCCCATGGAATCCTGCTGGGCCCTCGCCTGGGCGCTCACAACCTCCGTGCCCGAGAGAACGATAGAGCCGTCCGCCTGCAGTTCCTCAATCGTCTTTGTCAACTGATACTGGGGAATCAGATTACCCTCAGCGTCAATCCCATAGCCCATCTCGTAGTTATTGTTGCCCTCGCTGTCTGTCTGGGCGATAAAATAGAGGCTTCCGGGTTTGCCAAGCTCCTCCAGAATTGCATTGGCATCCGTGACGCCGGGAATCTCGATATTGATTCGGTCGGCTCCCTCCTGATACACCTGTGCCTCTGTACTGTAACCGTCCACACGCTGCTGCAGCTTGTAGATGGTATCGCTCATGTCTTCCGCACTGGGATCATCATCTCCCACCACCTGATAGGTGATGCTGACGCCGCCCGCCAGATCCAGTCCCAGCTTAATGCTTCCCGCCGCGCCCGACTTGTCCGAGCCGACGCCGAAAATTGCCGTGTAACCCAGCAAACCCAAAATCAGCACATAGACGATCAGACTGACAACCGCTCTGCTCTTTTTCATGACTAACTCTCCTTTTTTTCCTGATTCGAAAAACGCGACTGTGTAAATCATTTAAGGAGAATGCAAAGCATTCTCTGAATCATCGGCAAGCGCTGCTTTTATCATAATCGCACATTCAACACGTTTCCGCTGCAGTTTGCACCCCAGCTCATAGGAACCGTTCACATCGCCGCTCTCATGGTAAGCGTTCGCCGCGCAGCCGCCGCTGCAATAAAATTTTGCGAAACAATCCCTGCATTCCTTCTTTGCATAGACATTGCACGCCTTAAACTGATCCCGGATATCCCCGCGCACAATCCCCTCATACACATTTCCCATAAGAAATTCCTCCTGTCCCACAAACTGATGACAGGGATAAAGATCTCCCCAGGGGGTAACCGCAAGATATTCCGTCCCCGACCCGCAGCCTGACAATCTCTTTGCCACGCATGGGCCACCTTCTAAATCTATCATAAAATGAAAGAATTGAAAACCCTTTCCTTCCTTTTTTCTTCGAATATATTCCAGCGCAAGCCTGTCGTACTCTGAAAGGAGCTTGGGCACATCCTCCATGCGAAGCGCGTAATCCTCCTTTTTGTCCGCCACCACTGGCTCCACGGAGATCTGTTCAAAGCCTTCGTCAGCCAAATGAATCACATCCTCGGAAAAATCCGTGTTGTTGTGGGTGTAAGTTCCCCTGACATAGTAATTCATCTGGTTTCTGCTCTCAGCTGCCTTCTTATATTTCGGAAGAATCTCATCATAGCTGCCCTGCCCGCCGCGGTGTGGACGCATCAGGTCGTGTATTTCCTTTCTGCCGTCTATACTTAAAACAAGATTTGACATTTCCTTATTGGCAAATTCCAGAATCTCATCGTCGAGCAGCACGCCGTTAGTGGTCAGCGTAAAGCGGAATTTCTTATGGTGCGGCTCCTCAAGCGACCTGCCGTAAGCCACCAGGTCCTTCACCACCTGCCAGTTCATAAGCGGCTCCCCGCCGAAGAAATCCACTTCCAGATTCACCCGGCTGCCGGAATTTGCCACAAGGAAGTCAAGCGCCTTCTTTCCCACTTCCAGACTCATTAACGCCCGTCTGCCGTGGTATTCTCCCTCCCCCGCGAAGCAATATTTACAGGCCAGGTTGCAGTCGTGGGCAATATGCAGGCAGAGCGCCTTTACGACAGTCTCCCGGTTTTTAAAGGCATCTATGTAATTCTCGTAGATGTCCTCGGCAAAGAGCTGTCCCTGCTCTCTCAGATACAGGATCTCCTCCACCGTCTCCTCCGCCTCGGAAAGCTCCATGGAAAGCTCCTCCGCCACCGTGCGGGCGATTTCTTCCTGCTCTTCCTTCCCCTGCCGAAGCAGCCGCTCCACGATGGGAACCGTATCGTAGGCAGGCTTGTCCATCACATGAACGCTGCCGCTGTTTACGTCCATCACAATATGATAACCGTTGCTTATATACTGATGTATCACAATCTGTCTCCTCACTACTTATGGTTTGTTCAGCCCGCGCCCAGGCTCACTGCACTCTCAGTTCAGCCCGCGCCCAGGCGCAAAATCGCGCTTATGCGCTCTCCGCTGCTTCGCAGCTACTTTTGCTTATGGACGGGCGCTCCCTCAGAGCATCATCTGTCTGCCAAATTCGTGCAAGCACGATTTGTCTGACAGATGATGCTCTGGCCAAACTGTGGGTACACAATGAGACCCGTCATGCGCCGCATGCCGGGCCTTTCTTTTTCGCTTTAAATTGGTGCGCCGCTAAAAACCTTATCTCGCCTTCTCGCAGCTCTGGTTCCCTACGGTACAGGAAGTCTTACATGCAGACTGGCAGGAAGTCTGGCACTCGCCGCAGCCGCCCTTCTTCATGGATTCCTTCAGGTCTCTGGTAGATAATGTCTTAATATGCTTCATCGGTGTGTCCTCCTTATGTATAAACTTGCTCATAACTTTTTGTAGTATAACACAATGCCATGGGAAAGTCCAGTACCAGTTCAGCCTGCGCCATGCGCAAAACCGCCCTTTTGGCGTCCTGTGCCGCTTAACGGCCGCTGTTGGTTCAACTGACCATCCCGCCCAGCATGCCGCTTCCGGCGCAGAGGAAAAAGACCGTCATCATGTTTCCCGCGATATCTTCCACCCCTTTGTTGACCACCATGGATACGGCAACGAGAATGCCGAAGTACAGCACGCCCATCGCAAGCCCCCAGAGAAATTTCCTGCGTTTTTCCTTTTTCCCCGCGAGCAGGCCTGCCAGAAAAGTGACAATAATGTACACTGCAATGATGCACACGGACACCACTTTCTCGGACAATCCGAAACGGTACAGCATAAATGCGAGCAGCAGCAAAAGCCCCGCCGTCAGAATGTACGCCCCCAGCATACACTTAATCAAAAAGACCGCCTTTTCCATATAGAAATCCTTTTTACCCATAATATCCCCCTTGTCCTTTCAGCACTCTCTTGTAAATATGTATTCCCCCGCGCATAAAAACTTGACACAATCTTATTCTTATAATAATATTTTTGATTATAGATATGGTAAAGGAGTGAAAAATCATTGGATACCACAGGTGTCATACAACTCGTCTCGCTGGGTGTGCTCGTATTTTTATCAGCCTTTTTCTCCTCAGCCGAGACCGCTTTTTCGACCGTTAACCGGGTGCGGCTGCGCACCTTGGCAGAGGAAGACCACAAGGGCGCTATCCGCGTGCTCGCCATTTTAGACCAGTACGGCAAAATGCTGAGCGCCATTCTGATCGGCAATAACATCGTCAACCTGTCCGCCTCCTCCCTGATGACCACTTTCGCAATCAGTCTCTGGGGCAATAAGGCTGTGGGAATCGCTACCGGCGTACTTACTTTTGTCATTCTGATGTTCGGCGAGATCATCCCCAAGACATGGGCAATGCAGCGGGCAGAGCCTATTGCACTCATGTTCAGTCCCCTCATCCGGCTGCTGATGACGCTGCTGACACCGGTGATCTTTTTGGTGGATATGCTCTCCAACTGGATTCTAAAGCTGTTACATATCAGCTCCGAGGGAAACAATTTCAGTATCACCGAGAAAGAGCTGAAAACTTATGTGGACGTAAGCCACGAGGGCGGCGTGATTGAATCGGAGGAGCGCGCGCTCATCTACAATGTGTTCGATTTCGGGGACACCGTCGCAAAGGATATTATGATCCCCCGTATCCAGATGACCACGGTACCTTTAACCGCCACCTACCAGGAACTGCTCTCCACATTCCAGTCCTGCATGTTTACACGGCTTCCTGTCTATGACGGGGATCCCGACCATATCATCGGCATTGTCAACATCAAAGATTTTATACTGGTAAAAGACAAGGAAAAGTTCAGCCTCAAGAAGATTTTGCGCGAGGCTTACTATACTTATGAGTACAAGAACATATCGGATCTGTTGATGGAAATCCGGGAAAAATCCTGCAATATTGCTTTCGTCTTAAGCGAGTACGGCGCAACGGTCGGCATGATTACGATGGAGGACATCATTGAAGAACTCGTAGGTGAAATCCGCGATGAGTACGATGCGGACGAGGAAGAACTGATTCAGGAGACAGAAGAAGGACAGTATCTGGTAGAAGGCGGCATGAAACTGAACGACATAAACGACGCCCTGAACATCTCTCTGGAATCTGAAGACTATGATTCCATCGGCGGCCTGATGATCGAAAAGCTTGACCGTCTGCCGCAGGATCAGGAGACCATCACTTTGGAGAACGGTATCACCCTGCGGGCATGCGGCGTTCAGGACAATCATATTGTGAAAGTGTTAATCACCCTTCTGCCCGAAGACGAGCCAGAAGGGGAACAAGCGACTGAGGAGTCCTGATCATCATATCCTCCCTCGCGCCTTCGCTTCGGAGTTTTTCCTCGGTGCGGAACCCCCATGTTACGCTGATACACGGCAGCGACGCATTTTTTGCCGTCTGGATATCCACCTCGGAATCTCCCACGTAGACTGCGCGGGAAGCGTCACATCCAAGCTCACGAAGCGCCCGGTACACCGTATCGGGCGCAGGTTTTCTCTTTACTTTGGCACTTTCCCCGATTGACACCGGGATAAATTCCCCGAAATACTTTTTGCAGAGTTTCTTGACCGCACCGTCAAATTTATTGGAGACAACCGCCAGATGATAGCCCTCTGACTTTAGCGCGGCAAGCATCCCCGGCACGCCATCATAAGGTTTTGTCTTATCCTCGCAGTGTGCGGCATAATGCGCCTTAAAGGCGGCCAAAGCCGCCTCATAGTCGGGATTTTCCACCCCCTGCGGTATGCTGCGCTCCAAAAGCTTCGGCGCGCCGTTTCCCACAAAGCTTCGAACTTCGTCAATCGTATGCCGGGGAAAGCCAAACGTTTCCATCGCATAATTGACGCTGTCCGTCAAATCCTCAAGCGTATCTAAGAGCGTCCCGTCTAAATCAAAGATAACCGTGTCTGTCATGCCGCTTTCTTTCCTTCCTGTCCGAGATTTACGCAGCCTGCTTTTCTTCTGCTCTCCCAAGACCCGCCATTGCGCCTCCGGGCATTCCGCCTGTCTCAGCTTGGCTCTACGAGATTCAGAATCGCCTCGATCTCCGCCCCATTGTCCGGCGCAGGCTCCAGAATTTCATGCTTGCCGTCCTGCGTCACTCTGGCGATCATATTGCCGTCATTGGTATTTTCCATCGTAAAATACAGCACCTCTTCCGTGTCCCGCTTAAAGACGGCATAAACCCGGTAGCACAGCCCCTTTTTATTTGTCTCGTCGGGCATGTCCAGACGCGTAAGCTGTATCGTGTCCGTAAGGTTTAACGTCATAAAGGAGAAGTCCTCCGCCCTGCAGCCGCTCTTCTTTCCCTTCGGATATACTTCGTCGTAAAATTGCAGAAGAAGCGCGCCCTCCTCCTGCTGCAGCCTCTTTAACCCCTCTTCTTTCTGCTCGAACAGGAACTTCGGCAGAAGGAATAGAGATACCCTGTTATGGGCAAAATCCTGAAACTGCTCCTGCGTCAGCTGGACGGTCTTCATCTGCCCGACCGCCTTTCTGCGCTTTTCCGCTATCTCTAACACCGACTGGTTTAAGACCAGAATGCCGGTAAAGGGATTGACAACGACCTCCGCCACCTTATCCTGGTTTGCAGAAACCATGGAAATCACCCCCATAAAGGGCATTGCCATCACCATGGGGCTCTTCTTATCCTCGGGGATCTGCCCCGGCGAAGTAAAGATGGGAAGTGCCTGTTCTCCCGTCTCCTTGCGAAGCAGGCACGGCACAATCTTCGTGTCCTTCGGGAACTGCACCGGCTTTCCCGCTTTCAGCTGTTCCATAATTTCCGGGTCCATATCCTTTGGTGGAATTGCCGGCACCAGCACAATGGATTTCTCCAAAAGCTCCATCACCTTCACATAACTGTCTCTCTCTTTATCCGAGCGAAAAGCCGCTATCGCCTCTTCCAGCGCCTTGTTATCTATTTTCTGCTCCGCCATATTTTATCTCCATTCCAAAATGTTTTACGCATTCTCTTCCTTTTCCGGCGCGGGTGTAATCGCAATCTGCAGCTCCGCAAGCTGCTTCTCATCCACCGTGCCCGGCGCCTCCGTCATCAGACAGGATGCATCCTTGATCTTCGGGAACGCGATCACCTCACGGATGCTGTCCGCATGGGTTAAAAGCATCACAATGCGGTCAAGGCCGTAGGCAAGTCCCGCATGGGGCGGCACGCCGTACTTGAAGGCGCTTAAGAGGAAACCGAACTGCTCCCACGCCTGCTCCTTCGTAAAGCCGAGTACCTCAAACATTTTCTCCTGTATGTCGTCCTGGTGGATTCTGACGGAACCGCCGCCGAGCTCCACCCCGTTTAATACGATATCATACGCCTTTGCCCGCACCCTGCCCGGATCGGAGTCGATATACTGCCAGTCCTCCTCCATCGGCATGGTAAAAGGATGGTGCATCGCCATAAAACGGTTCTCCTCCTCACTCCACTCAAGGAGCGGAAACTCCACAATCCAGAGGAAGTCAAACTGCGACTCGTCGATCAGCCCCAGCTGTTTCCCAAGCTCCACGCGCAGCGCACCGAGCACGCTGTAGACAATGTTTTTCTTGTCGGCGGCAAAGAGAAGCAGATCGCCCTTTTCTCCCTGCATCGCCTGTACCAGCTTATCAAGCTCCTCCTCCGTCATAAACTTCGCAAAGGAAGACTTGTAGGTGCCATCCTCCTGTACACTCAGGTAGGCAAGCCCCTTCGCGCCGTAGCCTTTCGCAAAATCCACCAGCGCGTCGATCTTTTTCCGGGGCATGGCCGCCTGTCCCTTCACATTTAAGCCGCGCACGGAGCCGCCGCTTTCCAATGCGGAGGTGAACACGCCGAAACCGCACCCCGCAACCACATCCGACACATCTGTCAGTTCCATGGCAAAGCGGGTGTCCGGCTTATCGGAACCGAAACGGTCCATCGCCTCCTGCCAAGTCATGCGCGGCAGGGGAAGCTGCACGTCGAGTCCTATCGCCTCCTTGCAGATATGCTTAATCAGCCGTTCATTCACTTCCAGCACATCATCCACATCCACAAAGGACAGCTCCATGTCCGCCTGTGTAAACTCCGGCTGCCTGTCCGCGCGCAGGTCCTCGTCCCGGAAGCACTTGGCGATCTGGAAATACCTGTCATACCCGGAGCACATCAGAAGCTGCTTGTAGAGCTGGGGCGACTGGGGCAGCGCATAGAAACTGCCCGGATGCACGCGGCTCGGCACCAGATAATCCCTTGCCCCCTCCGGCGTGGATTTACAGAGAATCGGCGTCTCAATCTCTAAAAATCCTTCCTTCGCCATAAAGTCCCGCATTTCGGAAACGATTTTACTTCTGAGCATCAGCTTTTCCTGAATATCGGGTCTTCTCAGATCCAGATAGCGGTATTTTAAGCGGATCTCCTCTTTCGTCTTTGAGTCCGCCTCCACCGGGAAGGGCGGCGTCTCGGATTCCGACAGGACGCGCACCTTGGCCGCGCGGATCTCGATCTCTCCCGTCTTCAGATTCTCGTTGACGGCGCCGGACCGTTTCTCCACCTTGCCCACAACGGCAATGACAAACTCGCTCCTCATCTTCTCCGCCTTGGCAAAAGCCTCTGCGCCGCAGTCGCTCTCCTCAAATATAATCTGCAAAATGCCGGAACGGTCGCGCAGATCCACAAAGATAATGCCGCCCTTGTTCCTCTGCTTCTGCACCCATCCCATAACAGTCACTTCTTCCCCCACATTCTGCAAGGAAAGTTCCGCACAGCGGTGCGATCTCTTTAAGCCCTTCATTGATTCTGCCATAATCGTGTTTTCCTCTCTTTGTCCCTTTCATGCGCAGGCAATTGCGAAACGCGTCTTTGCGCTAATATAATTGTGCAAATAGGATTGCCTATTTTTTCAATTCTTCTCTGTAAAACTCACAAAACTCCTCATATCCCTGGGCGGTAAGCTGCTCCTTCTGGAATTTCTTGTTCTTATTCATCCTTGCTACCAGAATCTGATTTCCGCTCTCACGCTCCGCCTGCGCCTTTGCCATCACCTCACACAGTTTTGCGGAGGGCAGCCCTTTTTCCATCAGGTACGCGATTTTCTTTCCCGCCTTCGGCACCTTGAAGCCGCTCTCCAAAAGCAGCAGGATAATCCGCTCAAAGCCGATGGAAAAACCGCATGCCGGCACGTCGTTTCCTGTAAACTTCCCAACCATCTTATCGTATCTTCCGCCGCCGCCGCAGCTTCCCCCAAACTCCGGCATGTCGATCTCAAAAATCGTACCCGTGTAGTAGGACATGCCGCGCACCAGTGTAGGGTCAAACACCAGCTTAAAGAAGTCGCCTTTGGTCGCCTCCACACTGTCTATAATCTCCTGAAAACTCTCCTTTACCCCTGCAGGGAGCACGCCTTCGAGTTTCTCCGTGATATAGGCGATGGCGTCGTCCGCCTTCTCCATCCCCGCAAACAGCGCCAGATACTTGTCCACGCTCTCCTGCGAAAACCCTGCTTCCAGAAGTTCTGTCTCTACACCGTCCCTGCCGATCTTGTCCATCTTGTCCAGAATGATAAACACCTGGTCGTAATCTTCTTCGGCAAAGCCGCTGTAAGCAGCCATCGCCTTTAAAATCTGCCTGTCGTTGATGCGGATGTTAAAGTTTTTAAAACCGATCCTGCCAAGGGTGGTGGTGGTCGCCAGAATCAGTTCGATCTCCGCCAGATTCGTGGCCTCTCCCAGAATATCAATATCACACTGCATAAACTGACGGTAGCGTCCCCGCTGGGGTCTGTCCGCCCGCCATACATTGCCCATCTGCAGAGCTTTGAAAGGTGAGGGCAGCTCGTTTGCGTGGCCGGCATAATACCGCACCAGGGGCACCGTCAGGTCGTAGCGCAGTCCCCCGTCCGTGAGGTCCTCCTCGCCCTTCGCCTCGTCGATGCGCAGCTTCTCGCCCCGCTTCAATATTTTAAAGATCAGCTTCTCGTTCTCGCCGCCCGCCTTGCAGTTTAAGTTCGCAAGGTTTTCCACACAGGGCGTCTCAATCGAGGTAAAGCCGAAATTTCCGTAGGTCTCTTTGATGATGCCGATCACATAGTCGCGGATCTCCATCTCCTCGGGGAGAATATCCTTCATGCCTGTCATCGGTTTTTTACTTAATGCCATGGTTACCTCCGTGTGGGAGTCATGTCCCACTTATTTTTTGTCTATCCGGCATGATGATACATGCTTGTTAGATTTTACACTCTTTTGGAAGGTTTTTCAAGATGTGGGGCACTGATAGCACAAAATCATTGTGCTCCTCCATTTTAGGCAAAAAAGAAAACTACTCATTAAGTAGTACACTCTAAAGTAGTTTTCTTTTCAATGATTTTTATTTCCTTACTATATTACCTCGACGACGGCACCATCCGTATAATCCTTCCCGCAAACTCGTTAAAGTTCTGCGTCTGGAGGATCACCTTGCCCGGTCCGACCAGCTTTGTCAGAAACAATCCCTCGCCGCCCAGAAGGATGTTCTTTATCCCCTTCACGGTCTCAATCTCATAGCTGACGCTTCTCTCAAAGGCGACCACGTTTCCCGTATCCACTTTAAGAACTTCCCCGGGCGCCAGATTCTTCTCAACCATATTGCCGTCAATTTCCAGAAATACCATGCCGCTTCCACTGATATCCTGCAAAATAAATCCTTCGCCGCCGAACAGCCCTGCAGAAAACTTTTTGGTAAAGGTTATGTTCAGATTCACGCTCTCCTGCGCACAGAGGAACGCCCCCTTCTGGCAGATCAGACCGCCGCTTATGCCTACGTCAACAGGAAGCACTTCCCCTGCAACCGTTGAGGCAAAAGCGATCATGCTGCCGGCACGTTCCGACCTGTAGGTCGCCATAAAAAGGGATTCCCCCGAAAACATACGGCCGATGCTCTTTCCCAGACCGCCCTTCATATTGGAATCCATAGAAATACCTTCTGACATCCAAGCCATACCGCCCGACTGGGTATACATCGCCTCCCCCGGCGCATCAAACAAAACCTCCACAGCGGGCATCGTGTCTCCGATAATTCTGTACTGCATATTGAAATCCTCCTTTACACAACATTCTTTTCGGTTTCATTTTATCATATTTTCTTCTGACACTCTACCAGCTTTTTTGCCGGCACATCTCGTATCGCATTCCATTCGTTTCCGGGCAAACCATGTACAAGCTGCACAATACCATATCTTGCGTTTTTCCCCATAATTACTTCCCTTGCGCTCCAGATATGGTTTTGGTTATGTTTTGCACGATATTCCATATTCCATTTTTCTACACCATATTTTTAAATTCTTTTTGCAAATTTTCTTTTTCTGTGATATATCTGTTTTAGAAAAAGTTTAACATTCTATGCTTATAAACATTTCACTCGGAATCCGTTTTATCATTATTATAATTCCGCACCTCTTCGGGGCACTGCTCCGTCATTATTTTCTAAGAAAGGAAAACACATCTATGAAACATTCTTTGCACACCGAAACCTGTCATCCTGCACCTTCCGCTATCTCAGATCACCAGACCATGTCAGAAACGCCGCCCCTCTATAACTACGAGTTTTGGGATGCCAGCGGCCAGATTCCCTACAATATGACCAATGACTATATGTTCCGTGCCGTCTTACAGTCCAACAATAAAGTGCTCCGTGGTCTGATCTGCTCCCTTCTTCATCTCTCTGAACAGGAAGTCATATCCGTGGAAATCACCAATCCCATTATCCTGGGAGAAACAGTGACCGATAAGGAATTTCGGCTGGATATCAATGTCAATCTAAACAATCACACGCTGATCAATCTGGAAATGCAGATTGCCAATAAACTGAACTGGCGGGAACGATCAGTCATGTACCTTTGCCGCTCCTTTGACCATCTAAGTCATGGACAGAATTATTCGGAGACAAAGTCTGCCATACATATCGGATTTCTGGACTATACTTTGTTTAATGAACGGCCGGAATTTTACGCGTCTTATAAACTGATAAACGTCAAAAATCACCAAAAATATAGTGACAGTCTGACCTTAAATGTGGTAGACTTATCTCGGATAGATCTGGCGACAGCGGAAGACAAACACTATCATATTCACGAATGGGCACTGCTCTTTAAATCTACTACATGGGAGGAGATCAAAATGCTGGCATCCAAGGATGAATATCTACAGGAAGCGTCTGAAACCATATTCCGCATGAGCGCGGACGACCTGGTGCGCAAAAGGTGCCGTGACCGGGAAGAGTATTATCAGGATTTGCGCAATTATGAGAGAAAAATTGAGTTGGATCGGATCGAGCACGAGCAGGATATTCGTAATTACAAGCTAAAGATCGAGCAGGAGCGCTTGGAGCACGAGCAGGATATTCGCGATTACAAGCAAAAGATCGAGCAGAACCGCTTGGAGCACGAGCAGGATATTCGCGATTACAAGCAAAAGATCGAGCAGAACCGCTTGGAGCACGAGCAGAAGATTGAGCAGGACCGATTGGAGCACGAGCAGGATATTCGCGATTACAAGCAAAAGATCGAGCAAGACCGCTTAGAGCACGAGCAGAAGATTGAGCAGGACCGATTAGCACACGAGCAGGCAATTGCCGAAAAAGATGCCTTGATCCGGCAGCTCCTTGCGGAGAATGAAGCCCTTAAAAAGCAGGAAATATTTTCAACCATGCACGTTGTTCATCCATAACTGTATTCCTCCTGTAAGCTTTCTGACTCTGCTTATGCGCATAAGCAGACTCGGTTCGCATGTTGCTCAGTGCTTCCATGCGCGCAGAAAGCCGCTATCTCCACGGGAACATATGGTTCCTGTTCCGTGAAGATAACGGCTTTGTAATTGTAATAACAGTCTTGTTGTAGAGCGGACAGCAAAAAAGCGCAGATCACCTAAGGCTTGGCTTGGCTTGGCTTGGCTTGGCTTGGCTTGGCTAACCATTGTATCCCTTCGCGTCATTTTCTGTCAAAATAAAAAGGATGGCAATCCATTTTCACGAATCACCATCTCTTCATCCCACTATATATTCAATTTTTCTTGTTTATGACCTGTTCCAAAAAACAGCCGGACTCATTGCCCGAATTTCTGAGTCACAAAAGTCAGTTTCCCAAAAGCGCCCGTTTCCTCTCGATCATTTCATCCACCCTCTCGATATACTGGGTCACATCCTTCACATTCTCGCACCGCTCGATCCGATCATCCGAAAACACGCCCTTGGTGATGGAACCGGCACCCAGCGCTGCGATTGTCTGTTTCTCCTCGTTGATCAGAATGTTGTAAATGCCGTACTTACCCTGTCTGGAATAGCCCACATTCTCAAAATTGCCCGACATGTTTTTCTGGCGGTAAAGATAATAAGGCACCATGTCCAAAGCCGCCGCCCCGCGGGACGCAATCTCCATGATCTCCTTCGTGTTATTGTAGGCGGTCGCGCCGTGTTCCTCGATCCATTTCCCCAGTTTGGAGGCACGTTTCACCGCAAGGGAATGCACCGTCAGGGCATCCGGCGAGAGCGCCTTAACCGCTTCTATGGTATGCGCCACATCCGCCGCCGTCTCCCCGGGCAGCCCCAGAATGATATCCATATTGATATTGTCAAACCCGGTCTTTCTCGCCAGATGAAACGCCTCCTCCACCTGTTCCACGGTATGCCTCCTGCCGATCAGGTCAAGGGTCTCCTGCTTCATGGTCTGGGGATTCACGGAAATTCTCGTCACACCGTTTTCCAGAAGCACCCGCAGCTTTTCCTCCGTGATGCTGTCGGCTCTCCCCGCCTCCACCGTGAACTCCTGCACAAAACTAAAATCAAACGCGCTCTTCAGTCTCGTAAGGAGCCGCGCCAGCTCCTGCGCTGACAGGGACGTGGGCGTGCCGCCGCCGATATAGACGGTGTCCAGTATCTTATCCCGCATCATTTCCGCCGTCGCATCAATCTCGCGCTCCAGCGCCGTCAGATAACCGTCCACCTTCTTTTTCCACGCGCCGATGGGATAAGAAGTGAAGGAACAGTATAGACAGGTGGTGGGGCAGAAGGGAATCCCCACGTAAAGGCCGTAGCCGTTCTCGTAATGCAGGGTGCGCAAAATCTCCTGCTCCCTCTTCGCGATATCCAACGCCAGCGCGGTTTTCTCCTCACTCACCAGATGCATGGTTTTCATGTAGTCGGCGGTTTCCGCCTCGCTTTTCCCCTGCTCCATCATGGTCATGGCGATCTTCGTGGGACGGATGCCCGTCAGATTCCCCCACGGCAGAGTCGTGCCCGTCTCCTGGCAGAGGGAGCGGTAGAAAAACCGCTTGAACGCATTTTTGTATTCCGGGGTGCCCGCCGGCTCCTGTGGCTGCCAAGTGTACACATGGCTGTCTCCTTCCTCATTTGCCACTGCCGTTCCGTCCCTCATCTCAGCGTTATGTAAACCACTATCAGACCCAGCATTATGTAAACCGCCATAAAATTCTGACACCGCTTTCTCACATCCCGTCTTTCCCGTTTCTATCTGCCGGGAACCTCTGATCATCCTCAGTGTCACCTCATCCTCGCCGAAAAACAGCTCCATCACCGGCTCGCCTTCTAAAATCCTTCTGTCCCTGACCTCTGAGTCCGGCGCCAGCATCCGCGGCTCCCACTCCGGGTAAAAGGACTTCAAAAGCGCCTGTATGTCATATTCAAACTGTGTCTTGTTGCTCTTTATGATCTGTATCACAATAATCCTCCGTATCAGGGTCTCCAATGAATTTTTTTCTCCATCAGCCCAGTATTGACTTCCAAATAAATTTCATGCGATGACTCTATATGAAATCGTCGATCAGTTTTCTATATTTCTTATCCTCGCCTTCAAAGATTTCAGCACCTTCGCACATATATGCCTGAATCAGATACTCTCTTGCTTTCTCCATATTATGGCTCTCATAAAAGCTTTCTCCCAATCTTAACAAAATGAAGGGATTCCCAATTCCGTCAGGACATTTCAATGCCCCATTCAGATACTCTATGGCGCTGTCATATTTGCCATCAAGGTATGACACGTCTCCCAACGCCGTATATAGCCACGTACTCGCCTCCCAGTTATACTCTGGCAGCGGCACATACGCAAGCGCTTCAAGGAATAATTGTTTTGCCTTGTCAAGCTCCCCCTTTTCCACACACTTGTCTGCCCTGTTGCTTAAACTGGTAATTTTCTTATATGTCTTTTCGTCAAGTTCTTCGTTGCCCTTTCCAACGGCATTAGAATCATTCACGTTTAAACCGACCTTCCTGTCTGACTTTTCTGTGTTCTTCTTATCTGCCAAAAAATCTGCATACTTCTTATCATACTCTGTCAGACGCCAACCGCTTTTCACCGCACTGTGCAAATTTTTACGGGCTTCTTCATAATTGCCGAGTTCATATTCCACTTTACCACGGTAGTATTCTATTTCTCCTTTATCTCCTGTCTCCCTCTCCCTTTTTCCGCTATATAATCCATTTTACCGATCCATTGCCGCATAACTTCTTTGTCACCGCAATCAATCGCATTTTCAATAATTCCCGCTACGACAGAAAAACTCTCCTCATGATCTATTTTGTTTCCCGGAAGCAGCTCCCACATTTCATATAGAATTTCAAACGCCTTTTTATAATCGCCTTTTTCACTATAAAGGCACATTTCATCATAGCATTCTGTCATTCTATCCCTTAGCTCTTCTTCTGTTAAAATTTCCATCCTGGTTCCCTCCAAATGTGTTTACTCCAGACACTCGGCTCATATTTTATCAAAGAATACCTCACATATGCCCAGAAATGACTGCCGTCCGCCGCTTACCTATCCCGCGGCATCCCCATTTTGTAACAGTTCAGCCTCCAGCTGCCCTGTTGCAGAATCTGCCCATTCCAAGTCGCCTGCGGCGAGGGGCAGATTCTGTTTTGACCAAATCTACACATTCTTACGGACTTTGCAGCAAGTGCAAAGTCCTGATATGAACGGTTACCCCATCTTGTCCCTTACCCCCGCCGCGTCAATGCCGGGATGAGTCAGATAGAGACGGCAGATCTGCTCCGTCATTTCCTTGGATATTCCATATTTCACGGCGATATCGGAAACGCTTTTCCCTTTATCTACATCCCGCATAATCAGACGCAGTTTGTCCACAGAAAATACCGCCTCCGACGATTTTTTCCCGCCGTCCGCCTTTTCTTTTTCAGACGCAGCCCGCCCGTTTTTTTGATCCGTGGAAACCTGTGTGTCCTGTACAATGTCCTTTCTGATAACCCGAAGCTCTCCCGTCTCCTCTTCCACTTCCACCACCGCCATGGTCACAGGCTGGGAGAAACGCCTCGGTCCACAGCTCCCGGGATTTAAGAAAAGGCAGTTTCCCTCCCTGCGCTCCTCATATTTATGCGAATGCCCATACACCGCCAGATCATAACTTCCCATCTCTTTTGGCATATGCTTTTTATTATGTAACATAAAGACCTTCAGCCCGCAGACTTCCTCCGACAGACTTTCCGGCAGTCCCTCCGCCCACTCCTTGTCCGCATTCCCCCGGACGATATAGAGCGGCGCGATCTCCTTAAGGCTCTCCATCACCTTCGGCGTATTGATATCCCCCGCATGCAAAATCACATCGCATCCCCGCAGAATCTCCGCCACTTCCTCCCGCAGCTTCCCGTGCGTATCCGACAGCACACCGATCCGTTTCATGTCCCTCTCCTCTCAAGGAAACAGGCGCCTCCGCCTCCAAGAAGCGCCTGTTTTTATACTCTTTATATTTTATTGAACGGCTCCTTGTAACACGCCACACTCCCAAGCTCCTCCTCAATCCTAAGGAGCTGGTTGTACTTCGCCACCCGGTCGCTCCTGCAGGGCGCGCCCGTCTTGATCTGCCCGGCGTTCACCGCCACCGCCAGATCTGCGATAAAGGTATCTTCCGTCTCGCCGGAACGGTGGGAAATCACTGCCTTATAGCCGTTTTTCTGCGCCATCTCTATGGCGTCCATGGCCTCGCTGACTGTGCCGATCTGGTTCACCTTCACCAAGATCGCATTTGCCACCTGCAGCTTGATGCCCGCGTCCAGACGCTTGGTATTCGTGACAAACAGATCGTCTCCCACAAGCTGGATTTTCTCACCCAGTTTTTTCGTCATCATCTGCCAGCCGTCCCAGTCGTCCTCCGCCAGCCCGTCCTCAATCGAGATAATGGGATAACGCTGCACCAGTTCCTCATAATAAGCCACCATCTCCTCGGTGCTCCTCGTAATCTCTGGAATCTCCCCGCAGTCCGGCGTCTGGCAGCCCGCCTCATAGCACGAAGACACAAAAGAACCTTCCGTCTCCTGCCTGTGCTGCTTTAACTCCGTCTCGCCCGGGAAATGATATACCCCGTCCGCCTCATTATAAAGCTCGGAAGCCGCCACGTCCAGCGCAATCTTGATATCCTGCCCCGGCGTGTAGCCCGCCGCCTTGATGGATTCCACGATCAGGTCAAGCACTGCGAAGGCATCCGGCAGAGACGGCGCGAATCCGCCCTCGTCTCCGACACCCGTGGAAAGCCCCCTGTCGTTACATATTTTCTTTAAGTTGTGATAGATTTCCGCACAGATGCGAAGCCCGTCCGCAAAGCTCTCCGCCTGCACGGGCATGATCATAAACTCCTGAAAATCCACGGTATTGTCAGCGTGTTTGCCGCCGTTTAAAATGTTCATCATCGGCACCGGCAAAAGTCTCGTATACGCGCCGCCAAGATACCGGTAAAGCGGAATCCCCAGCGCCGCCGCGCCCGCCCTGGCACATGCCATGGAAACGCCAAGCGTGGCGTTGGCTCCCAGATTGCTCTTATTGTCCGTGCCGTCCTGTTCAATCAACACGCGGTCAACCAGCCCCTGGTCAAAGGCGTCCATGCCAAGAAGCGCCTCCCTGATCTTCGTATTCACATTATTGACCGCCTTAGTCGTTCCCAGGCCAAAGTACACCGTCTCCCCGTCGCGGAGTTCCACCGCCTCAAACCGCCCGGTGCTGGCGCCGCTCGGGACAGCCGCCCGCCCCTTGTACTGGCAGCCGCCCACCTCCTTCTCCACGGTCACCTCCGCCTCCACGGTGGGATTGCCGCGGGAATCCAATATCTGCCTTGCATGTACATCCACAATCCTCAGTTTGCTGCCCATATAAAAACCTCCTCTGCGCACTTTTTCTATCTAGTATGCGCAAAGGAGGTCTGAAACATGTATTCTACTTATTTACTTTGCCGCCGTAATCGTGAGCGCGTGCATATATGCGTCGTCCCCTCTGGAACAGGTCACGGAAATTTTCTTCCCCTTCACCAGAACCTTACAGCCGACAGGAGCGGAAACCTTGTCCATCTTTAACTCCATCTCGCCCGCGGAAGTATCTAACAAAAGAATATTCTCCGTAGACTTTTCCTTCACCGTGCCGATCACCGTAGACTGTGACGAAGTGTCCACGGAAGCCGAGGAACTGTCCTTCACGCCCACGAGAGACGCCGCATGAAGGAAATTGTCCGAACCTCTGAAATAAGTAACCATCATCTTATTTTCCGGCGTCAGTACCATGCCTTTGGACGTGTCCGTGCTGTCGTCGATCTTAATGGTAAAAGTCCCCTCGGAAGTTGCCAGATAAAGCGTTGACTCCTCAGAAGTATCCTTCACCGTTCCCGTCACGGACCTCGTCTCGCCTGTGGGATTCACCACCGGTGTCTGCGTGTATGTCTGGGGGGCCGTCCCTGTCTGGGACATGTCAGTTGAGGGAACGGGTGCCGCCGCCACATCCGCAATGCTGATGGCATGCATGTAAGCGTCCTCACCTCTCGCGCAGCTTACCACATACTTCCCGGACACCACCAGAACAGAGCAGTTGCTCAGATCCGTATTCTTGTCAATTTTTAACTCCATTTCGCCCTGCGCCGTATCCAGATGCAGAACATCTTCCGTCGTCTTATCATTTACTGTCCCGACCACGCTCGAAACCTTTGAGGTATCCACGTTGACACTGGGGCTCTCCCCGTTCTCCGAGATTGTGACTGCATGGAGATATCCATCGTTTCCGTTTGCTACCGACACACTGATTTTTTTATCCGGCAGAAGCATCTTGCAGTTGCCTGTGCTCGTGCTCCCGTCAATTTTTATTTCCATTCTGCCGTCCGAGGTATCCAGATACAGCAGCTTGGCGGTAGTCCCCTCCATCACCTTTCCCTGCACCGTGGCGATGATTTCCTCCGCATGTACTTCCAGCTTTGCTGCCGTAGGTGCAAGCAGTATTCCGCACGCTGCCAGAGCCGTCATACATATCTTTGCCGATCTTTTGTATTTTTTCATGCCCGCTCCTCCATCCTATGTTGCGCAAGATTACCATAATAAATACTTATGTAAATCTATCATACAACATTTCTGGTAAAAAAAGCAAGTGTTTTTCAAATTACCTAAATTTAATCACCGGCAAGGTCACACACTCTAATTTCTTTTAACGCTATTGTTTGTAAAAAACCTCACCGTTACACCAGAAATAATCCCTTTCCTCCGAGATCCCCAGTATGTACCATGCCAGTTCACCTTCCTTTGTCCCGCGCCAGTAAATTGCCAGTTCCGGGCAAAGCCCCCTGTTACTCCTGTCCACAACATCCCACTTATAATACGTGTCACCGTAAAACTCTACTGCCGGATAGTATACCACCGCTTTATCACCGTCAAACTGCAATACCACATCATATTCTTCACTGTCGCCCACATCCTTTGGATGGTAATACCATATTCCCTGCAGCGCCTCTTTTGTGATCTTACCCCAGTCGCCGGACACATATGTATTTTCCACCGCAGAGGCGTCCACATCCATGTTTAAATTCTCAAAAACCGACGCTTCAATCAGGCAGTCGCCTCTCTCTTCCGTATGCGTTTCAGAAAATGCCTCTGTGTCGCGGATCCATCCCTCCGCAATATGATTGCCCAGAAAACGTCTGCGCCCCGACTCGACACTCACTTTCACCTCACACGTCCGCACCCAGTCGTCCCCGTCGAATTGCAGTGTGACAACCGTGCCGTCCTCATTCATCACGCCATCCTTACACACAAACTGGCAGTAATTGGTATCGCCGCTCTCCGAACAGAAACTGTCCGTCTCCGCGTAATACCAGTCCTTCATCCCCTCGCTGCCCTCTGCCACGAGCTCGTCATAGGTAAATCCCACTTTTTCCAGAAGCAGCGCGTCCACAGCCGCCTTATCTATGGCACCGAAATCTGTTTCGATTTCCGCCTGATTCCAACGCGCCAGATGCGCCCGCTTCTCCTCATCCGTTCCCGGTCTCCCAACCCCCGCACTGCTGTAAAACACCTGATAGAGATCGATCTGCGCAGGATTCTCCCAGTCGGACAACAGAAATCCGTAATTGGAATGATCCTGTATCCACTCCGTATATCCTGCCATCTCCTCCGCCGTCAGGCACCTGCCGTTTTCGGGTATCTCCAAGTCCTTGTGCTGCCGCTTCCCTTCTTTCGCAGACGAAGACGGCTCCCCGCTTTCCAGCCCCGCCTGTTCCCCGTCATCTCCAACTGCAGGCTGCACATCCTCGCTGTCTGCTTCCGTCTTAGCAGCCCCCGCCACATCCGCCAGCCCGCCGTCTTCATCAGGCAAAGCATCCCCGCCGGGCTGACTGCCTCCGCCGCCAGCTTCCGCACCATCATTCACTGTCTCCGAAACATCCGCCTCAGAAATCTCCTGCCCCTGCTCCTGCACCGCGCCATCCGCCTGCTGCCCACACCCCGCGCAAAGGCACAGCATACAGATCCCTGTCAAAACCGCAATTTTCTTCCGCATACGCCTATTCTCCATGTACAAATACATCTTCATGCTTCATGCGGAGAATGCCGCTTTTGGCATTCTCCTGCGCAAAAAGAGCTTCTTGGCGTCCCGTCCAATGTCGGGACGCCATTAGAAGCTCCTTTTGCGTTATTCATTTCGTATCGCCGCCAGCGGGCTAAGCCGCATCGCCCTCCTCGCCGGAAAAAACCCTGCCACCATGCCGACCATCACCGCAAACACAAGAGACAGAAGCACGAGCCAAAGCGGAATATAGGAAATACCGCCGGAAGTCGCCATATATTCGTTGGCGTTCGCCGCCACTTTATTAATGATCACAGACAGGATAAAGCTCAAAACCAGACCGATCACGCCGCCGATGAAGCCGATAAAACCCGCCTCCATCAGAAAGAGACTGCGAATGTTTCTAAGGTCGCACCCCAGCACCTTCATCACGCCGATCTCCTTCGTCCGCTCATAAATGGACATCATCATCGTGTTGGTAATGCCGATTGCCGCCACAAATAAAGACACCGCGCCGATGCCGCCGAGCACCGCCTGAATGTAGCCCATGGTCTTCTGCTCGGACTCCACCCACTCCGCCTGACTGCTCGCCTCGTACCCCAGATCCTGCAGACTCTTCTGCAGCGCCACCACATTGTCCATGCTGTCCACATTCACCTGCAGCTGGTTATAAAAAATCTCCTTGTAAGGCTTTCCTGTCTTGGTCCGCGGCTGTCCGGGAATGACTTTATTCTTAAAAATCTTTTTAAATTCCTTCATCAGCTGGTCGATATCGCAGAAGGTATACCAGCCGTACCGGGACCACTGGTCTTCCCCGGGTTTGGCCTCCACGCCGCATGTCTCTATCAGATATTTTTTCGGCGGAGGCTTCGTCTGCCCGTTTTCATCCGGAGTGCCCGACCCATAGTACGCATCCGTATCAAAGATCACAAAAATGGGGTCTTTCATCAGATCAATATCCGGCAAAGCGCCTGTCTCATAGAAACCGCCGCCATTTCCCTTGGAATTGTAAAAGTTCTGCAAGACCTCATTGCCATAGAAAAAAGTCAGTTTATCATCATTTCCGGGAAGCTGCCCTTCTCCCACCTCGATATTCATGTTTTCAAGGGCCTCTTTCGGCAGGCCCTGTATCTGCAGATATGCCTCATAGCTTCCATACTTTGCAAGGGCATTGGTCTGCAGCATCGGATATACCGACTCCACATGCTCCATGGCGCTGATCTCGTTGATCAGTTTCTGGTCCAGACGCTTTACCTCCTCCGAAGAAGAGTCACCCCACGGCTCATACACCGTCACCTGTGTCAGGCTCCCGTAAGACTCGTACTGCGCCATCAGGGAACGACTCAGTCCAAGACCCAGGGACACCATGACCACAATGGAGGCGACGCCGATCACCACGCCAAGAACCGTCAGGACCGTTCTCACTTTTCTTTTCCAGAGATTACTGCTGCTCATCCGCAGCAAATCAAGAAACTTCATTATGGTTACCTTTCTTACGGTCCGGCCGCGCCAGTCTTATAAATCTTTCTCCAGTTCAGCCAGTTCCTGCGCCTCCAGAAGAGCCGCTTTTTTCCTTTTGCGAAGCTTAAGGAATACGCCGAGTCCTACACCCGCCAGGACGACAGCCCCGGAAACGCCGCCAACGATTATCCCTGTCTTAGGCTTTCCGCCTTCTCCGCCGTCCATCATCATGTCGCCGCCCATCATTATATCATCACCCATCATCATGTCGTCCATCATGGGCTCGTTTACAAAAAGTGTGATCTCTTTCTCCGATGTGGTCACATTGCCCGCGTCGTCCTCGTAAGAGATTTCCAGCTTCACAATGCCGTCGTCCATCGTAGCAGCCGCGCCGGTCAGCATCACATCCACATTTCCCGTGTTGCCGGACTGGAGATTGCCCACAAAAGCCGATGCCTCCGCGATGGAATCCGCGAAAAATTTCACCTGCACATTATAGAGGGTAGTCTTTCCCGTATTGTAAATGCTAAACATCACGTTGGACTGGGAACCCACCTCGATATTGTCGGGCACCACTTCCGGGATGCTCGTGTCAAAGCGGCTTTCCTGCGAAATCGGGATCGACACACTCGCCTTGTCCGTCAGGTCAAATACCGTCGCCGCATCGTACTTCATGTTGACGTCCAGCACATAAGGCTTCTGCGCCAGGTCCGCCTTCGCCGTCATCTCAATCTCGATATCCGCCGAGGTGTCCGGGGCGATTTTCTCCATGTAGACAGAGCTCGACCCCGACGTTGGCAGAAAGGCCGAGTATGTGTTCGTCTTGTCCTCACCCTCCTGCGCCGCCTGCATATCGAAAAGCACATTGGTCACGGTCGTATCCTTGGAGGTATTCTTGACATGGATGGTCAGGGTGAAAGTTTCCCCCGCGAAAACCTTCGCCGGATTCGTCTCAAAGCCCGTCACCACGATACGCGGCTTGGAGCCGGACGCCTCCTGCCCATTGCCGCCGATAATACCGCTGCCCGGCTTACCGATGGTCTTTACATACACCGTAAGCTCCGCCGGCTCCTCGCTACGGATACCCGCTTTCGTGTAAGATATTTTAAACTTCAGGGGATAATATCCCGTCATAACGTCGCTTCTCGTCTTAAAATGAAAGGTGAACTCCCTGCGGTTCTCCATCGCCGCCTCTTTCGTCTGACAGCCGGGAATGTACGGCTCCGTCTGGAGATAATTGGTCGCGTCCGGCTCAAAAGGCCATTCCGTCACCAGCGTGGAAATCACAGGCTCCACGATCAGGTTGTTTAATTCCTCTGTCCCGAAATTGACGATAGGCAGCACGATAGATACGCCCTGCCCGTAGCTCACAACAGGCGTCTGCCAGTTGTCCGCCACCTGTATAAATTCACTTGTGGTCTGGGTCACCTTTGCCACCGCCGCAGACTCCATATTTCCCTTGACAGAAGACACGTAGGACCAAAGTTCTGTCAGTGACATCTCCGTGTTGGCGATATAGTAGACTGCACTGTCAAAGAGCTTATGCAGACCTTCCATCACCTTCTCGTCCAGATGGTATCTCACCTCCAGGCTCTGCATATAGTAGAGCAGATCCTCGTCGGCGTCAAAGCGGTCGTCGTCCGTGATCACCCGGTCAGAACTTCTCTCCACATACTGGATTTCATTCCCACTGACGCTCTCTTCCGCATATACCATGGATGCAGCATTCCACGAACCTGGCTGCCCCAAAACGGCTAACGCAAAAAACAGGCACGCCAAGCTGCCCGCCAAACGCCTCACTGCTCTCCTACGGCTCTCCATTTTCCCTCTCATTCTCCTATCCTTCCAATCCCCAAACTTTTTGCTTTAATCATTTACTCTGTATTTTGATTCCTTCTTATCGCTCAGATTAGCTCTCAGACGATTTTTTGCGGAAATTTTCTGCCATCAGCACCAAAACAGTCTTTCGCGCACTCCTGTCATTGTCAAGACTCCTGCACCTCGATCTCCTCCGGCACGTCCTGCCCGTCCCGCTCGCTGATCTCCAGAATTTTTCCGTCCCGGATCCTAATCACGATATCCGCAAAACCCGCCAGATAATTGTCGTGGGTGACCATCACCAGCGTCTGGTTTTTCTCCCGCACCACCCGCTTCATCAGGTTCATGACCTCCACGGAAGTGTTTGAGTCAAGGTTTCCCGTCGGTTCGTCCGCAAAGATGATCTCCGGCTCCACCACCAGCGCCCTCGCCACGCCCACGCGCTGCTGCTGTCCGCCGGACATCTGGTTCGGGCGGTGTCTTTTATGCCTGGTCAGTCCCACCAGGTCGAGCATCTCCTCCGCCCTTCTGTTTCGGCTCTTCTTATCCATCCCCTGAAAAGTCAGGGGCAGCGCCACATTCTCTATCGCGTTCATGGTGCCCATCAGATTAAAAGACTGGAAGATAAAACCGATATGCTCCCTGCGGAAAGCCACGAGCTGGTTCTCTGTCTTTTTCTCCATGTGCTCCCCCGCGATCACGATCTCGCCCTTGGTCGGTTTTTCCAGTCCCGCCAGCATATTCAGAAGCGTGGACTTGCCGGAGCCGGAGGCGCCCACGATGGAGCAGAAGCACCCCCGCCTGATGGAGAAGCTGACGCCGTTTAAGGCGCGCACCCGCTCCTCCCCAACCCGGTATACCTTATAGAGATCTTTCACCTGTATCACAGGCTCATCCCAACTGTTATCGCCCACGTCTGTTTCCTTTCCTTATTCACCTTCGCCCGTATACGCCGTCGCCTCAGCCACAAATGCCGGCACCTGCTCCGCGTAGAAAGAGTAGGTAAAATAATAGCTTTCCCTGTCGTAGGGATAAGTCGTATCCCGCTTAAACACGACTTCCACGGAATAGTTTTCATCCAGGTCCTTATAACGGCTCCACGGCGCATCGACCCATGTGCAGTAGATATGGGGCAGGATCTGCGCGATCTGCTCCTCCTCATAGAAAGTTTCAGAGACCGTGTAATCCGTATAGCCGGCGTCCCATGTCTCCGCCACAGCCCTCGGCTGCATGTCATAGTCCACCGCGTTATCCTGCTGTGTCAGCTCATTGTGGTAGCAGGTCACCGTAACCGACTCGATATCCGCTGCGTCAAGCTCCATCGGATAGTATGCCTCCAGCTTTTTCAGCTCGGCAATCGTATTTTCAAAGCTGTCGTATACAAGAAACTGCTTTCGGTTATAATTTTTATATTCAAAGTTGATAAAACCGCAGGGACGGTTGTGCCTTACAAGCGTAAAGTCAAACTGCTCCATATCCTTAAGCCATGCATCCTTAAGCCTTCCCGCCTCCTCAACGGGGATTACCACTTTGGCCGGACCGTTGGTGTACTGGATACGGGTCACACCCTCTAAAAGATTCTGATCCGTCATCACCTGGAACACACCCTTCTGGTAAGCGTCTGTTCTGAAAATCTGATTCAGCAGTTCCTCCACCTTCGGGTCGTCATAGTCCACCTGTATACGCCTGTCTTTCTGCACACCCGACTTTAAACGGTACAGGATATACACGCTGCGGTTATCTCCCATCTCCTCCGGGTCAGCCTGTTCTGCTTGCGCCGCCAGTTCCAGAACAGGCGAAATATCGGTCAAAAACATATGATTCAATTCATACTTGCTCTGTTCGATATATTGCTGGTTCTCATCCCAATAGCTATCATAATATCCGTCTGCTGAAATTGCAATACTCTCCACCTTATTTTGTGCCGGAATATAACTGTCATACCCGAGCAGGTCCCATTTGAAGATGCAAAATATTGCCAACAGGGCAGCTAACGCAATACCGCTGGATAACAGATGCTTAAACAGGCTTCTGATATCAAAATCATAGATCACTTCCATCACCGCGCACAGGATCGCTCCGCCCGCAAGCATACCGACTACAAGCAGGGTCTCGTTCTGGTAGGAAGTGTCGTACACGACCCTGCCCACCAGAAATGCCACAGGAATCGCTGCCGCCACCTTGAGGACCGGCTCCAAAAAGCGGTGTGCCACCGCCTTGCCGGCAGTCTCCGAAGGTCTCTTTTTGTAGGCGTACCACCCCAGAGCCAGCAGCACCGCCGCAATCCCGATCCATTTTGCCACAATAGGCATGGCAATCTTTGCCGCCGCCGCGGCATCCGGCGCGTTTTTGATCTGCCAGATGTTCATAATGCAGTCATAGAACGTAGAAAATTTCGGTTCATCCTGCAGAAAATGTACCGAATAGGTGTCAAAGAACATCCCCTTCAGTCCCTCAAACATATCACTGACCAAAAACTCATACAGCGCGAACATCAAAAACAGGGCGCCCGTCACAAAACGGTTTCCCGTCAGCATCACCGCGAGAATCATCATGTGGTAAAAGACGAGGAAGAAGAAAAAGTGCCACACAAAGGAAAGCCCCGCACTGGCAATCACTTCCCCGTTCACCGCTCCCTGGGCCGCCGACAGGATCATGCCCAGAGCCAGCCCGGAAAGACTGGCTGTCAGATAAATCACCAGCCCGTTTACATAGACCACGGCAAATCTCCTGTTTTTCGACACGGGAACACTGTGGTACATGTCCACCTTCCTTCTGTCAAACAGATAGGAAAAGCCCTGCATCCCTATGACTGCAGCTATCACAAAGACAAAGGGGTAAATATTGTCGGAAAAGCCAAGCGCGTCCTTCGCCGCCTGACACATTGCCTCCTGAAATTCCATCCGGGTCTTGTAATACCCCGCTGCCTGATAGCCCCTGATCCTGCTTAAATAGATCATCGTCATGCCGCCGTAGACGAGAAGCTGTGACAGCACCGCCACGATCCAGACCCAGATCCGCCTTTTATGGTTTTCCTTACAACTATCCCAGAATGAGTTTTTTGATGTCATAGCCTACCACCTCCGTCTCACTGATAAAAATCTCCTCCAGGGACAAGGGAAGCACCTCGTGAAAAATCGTGTCCACCGTGGCGAACCGTGCCTCCACTTCCTCCCTTGTGCTGCGCACCGTGATCGTGCAAAGGGATCCCCTCTGCTCCTTCTTTAGCACCTCAAGCCCGTTTAACGCTTTCAGCTCGTCTTCCACGGCACTGAACACACACTGTACTTTCTGAATATTGCACTTCATATCTTCCAGATCTCTGGACAGCAGTACGCCGCCCTTATGTAACAAACCCACATGGTCGCATATATCTTCCAGTTCCCGCAGGTTGTGGGAAGCGATCACCGGCGTCAGCCCCCGCTCCTCCATCTCTTTGGCAAAGATCGACTTGATCCCCTGTCGCATCACCGGGTCAAGCCCGTCGAACGTCTCGTCGCAGAGAATGTATTTCGTGTGGGCACAGATCCCTAAAAGCAGGGCAAGCTGCTTTTTCATACCTTTGGAAAAAGTGCCGATCTTCCTGTTTTTGTCCAGATTGAATTTCTCCAGATACCGGTAAAACTCCTCCCTGTCAAATGCCTCGTAAACGCCGCTGTAATATTTCTCCATCGCCCGCGCGTTGGCATTTGCAAAAAAGTAAGGCTCGTCCGCGATAAAAAACAGCCGCTTTTTCGCCTCCACATTGTCGTAGACGGGCATACTGTCCACCGCCACCGTTCCCTCGTCCGGCCTGATCACACCCGCTATCATGCGAAGCACCGTACTCTTACCCGCTCCGTTTGTGCCGATCAGCCCGAACACCGTCTTTTCCCTGATTGTAACGCTTACTTCATCAACGGCCCTGATATCTTCAAACTGTTTCGTCAGATTATGTATCTCTATCATAAGGTTCCTCCCAGTCTCTACACACTAAGCTTCTCAATCTCCAGAGTAAGCTCCATTTTCGTCATGCCAAGCTCCAGCACTTCTCTCACGAGCCGCAGAATCTCCTCCAGACATTCTCTCTTCCTCGTCTCCACCAGTTTCCCGTCGCCGGACACAAAACTGCCCCTGCCCTTCACCGTGTAGATGAAATCCTGCCGCTCCAGCTCCGCATATGCCTTTTGGATCGTATTGGGATTGATCGACAGCTCCATCGCAAGATTGCGGACAGACGGCATCTGCTCATCCGGCTGCATGACGCCCTTCAATATCAAAGTCTTAAATCGTTCCACGACCTGTTCATAGATCGGGCGGGTATCTTTATAGTCTATGATAATCATAATGTCTCCTTTCCCCGGATTATCCCCATGCACAATACCAAGTGTACTATTTGTGGTGGTACAGTTAGTATACAAAAAGAGCGGAGGCCATGTCAAGCCTCCGCCCGAAATCTTAAGATTTATTTCACTAACAGAGATTTTCCCGTCATCTCTACAGGCTGTTCCCTGCCCATCAGTTCGATGATCGTGGGCACGATATCCGCAAGGCATCCGCCCTCGCGCAGCTTGTAAGCGGGATCTGCATTGACCAGAATAAAGGGCACAGGATTCGTGGTATGCGCCGTGAAAGGTGCACCGGTCTCCTCGTCGATAAGCTGCTCCGCGTTGCCGTGGTCCGCGCAGATAAACAACACGCCATCCACCTCTTTGATGGCATCGACCGCCTTGCCGACGCACTCGTCCACAGCCTCAACAGCCTTGATCGCCGCCTCCTGTACGCCGGTATGTCCGACCATGTCAGGATTCGCAAAATTAATGATAATCACGTCGTACGTGCCGGACTTGATCGCCTCCACCAGCTTGTCGCATACCTCGTAAGCGCTCATCTGGGGCTTTAAGTCATAGGTCGCCACATCTTTGGGGGAATTGACCAGAATACGGGTCTCGCCTTCGTTGGGCTCCTCCACGCCGCCGTTGAAGAAGAAAGTCACATGCGCGTACTTCTCCGTCTCAGCGATTCTCGCCTGTTTCATGCCGTTCGCCGCAAGCCACTCGCCGAACGTATTGGTAACGGAAATCTTGTGGAACGCCACCTCTTTGTTGGGAATGGTGGGATCGTAGTCGGAAAAGCACACATAAGTCAGATCCAGCCTCTTCTCTCTGGCAAAGCCCTTGAAATCGTCGTCACAGAAGCTTCTGGTGATCTCTCTTGCCCTGTCCGGGCGGAAGTTAAAGAAGATCACGGAATCCCCGTCCTTGATTGTGGCAACAGGCGCGCCGTCCTTCATAACCACCGTGGGCTTCACAAACTCATCCGTCTCGTCCCTGTCATAGGAAGCCTGAATCCCCGCAGGACCGCTCTGCGCTTTAAGCCCCTCGCCTTTTGTGAGCGCCAGATACGCCTTCTCCACCCTGTCGTAGTTATTGTCGCGGTCCATCGCGTAGTAGCGTCCCGTCACGGTAGCCACCTCGCCTACGCCGATTTTTTTCATCTCGGCTTCCAGGTCCTCCACATAACCCTTGCCGCTTGCCGGAGGGGTATCCCTTCCGTCGAGGAATGCGTGAACGTAAACCTTGGACAGGCCGTTTCTCTTAGCCAGTTCCAGCAGACCGTAGAGGTGGGTGTTGTGGCTGTGTACGCCGCCGTCTGATAAAAGCCCGAACATGTGCAGTGCGGAATCGTTCTTCCTGCAGTTGTTCACCGCGTCAAGCAGAGCCGGATTCTCAAAAAAGGTACCGTCCTGAATCTCCTTGGTAATTCTGGTAAGCTCCTGATACACGATGCGCCCCGCGCCCATGTTCAGGTGTCCCACCTCGGAGTTGCCCATCTGCCCGTCGGGCAGTCCAACCGCCATACCACTGGCATTTCCTTTCACGAAAGGGCACTCAGCCATCAGTTTGTCCATCACCGGCGTCTTCGCCAGCGCAACCGCGTTTCCTTCCGTCTTCTCGTTCAGGCCATAGCCGTCCAAAATCATCAATACTGCCGGTTTTTTTGTTCCCATGACATGTTTCTCCTTTTCTATTTCCTTCTTGCTCTTTTATTTTGTCACTCTGCGGCAAAATATATCTTGCCTGCCACAGACTTATTATAGCTGTTTTATAAAAAAGTGTAAAGTTATGCCGCTTGTTTTTCTCTTTTCCCCATTATATAATCACAACTATGGAAAACATACACCGCATCAAATACCAGAGTAAACTATATGAACTGCCCTACGAGGTAATTTACAGCCGCCGGCAGACATGCGCCGTCAGCATTTCCGCGGACGGGAAGATCGCCCTGCGCCTGCCCCTTGGCACCTCCGAAGCGCAGATCAACCGCCTTCTGCTGGACAAGCAGCACTGGATTATCACCCATTATCTGGAAGCCGTAAGCCGCAGCAAAAACCGTCCCGTATCCGACCTGACGGACACCCAGCGCGCCGCCCTCGAAAAGCGCTATATCGACGCCGCCAAGGCATATTTCCCGAAACGCGCCGCCTATTTTCTCCCGCTCACGGGCGGAAACTTTAACCGCATCACCATCCGCGACCAGAAGACCCGCTGGGGAAGCTGCAGCGCGAGGGGCACCCTGTCCTTCAACTGGCGGCTCATGCTGGCGCCGCCTGCGGTCCTGGACTATGTGGTGGTCCATGAACTATGCCATCTGACCCACATGGACCACTCAAAAGCGTTCTGGGCGCTTGTGGAAAGCGTCTGCCCCGACTACCGCACCCACCGCAGATGGCTGAAAGAGCACGGGCAGGAGCTTATCCTCTAATCAAACTTTGTTTTGATCCGCAGACCGCCGTAGCGCGGTTCAAAATCAGACTCCCTTTTATACGCCGCGCTGCCGTCGCGCCTGACGTCCTTGGGCTTCCCGTTTGCAAATCTGCCCCTATCCCGGTTCTTCTCCCCCTTAGTCGAAAAACCGCCTTTTTTGTCGCCTTCCCTACCGCTTCCTGCGTTCTTTACAATGTCTTTTCCGCCCTTTGTCCCGTAGCTTCCCTTGCCCTTATCGCTCCTGCCGCCGGGCTTTTTGCCGTAACCGCTCCTGTTCCTGTCGCCGCCTTTATTCTTATCGGCGCCCCTGCTGCCCCTGACGGGTCTCTTTTCAAACAAAAACTTCTCCGTGCGGATGTCCTCGATCTCATCCCCCAGCTTCATCTTCATAAACGCCGCCGCAATCTGCGTGGCGCTGTACTGCCCCAATGCCACGGCGTCAAGAATATATTCAGCCGCCCTGCTGATATCCTCGTTTTCAATCACAGCCACGGCTTCCTTCAATATCTTTTCCGCTTTCCTTGCCGTGATATCCGCCGCGCTCGGCACTTTGCGCTCCTTGATCTTCGTGTGGCAGATGCGCTCGATATCCCGGATTTTATAAGCCTCCCTGCCGACTACCAGCGTAAAGGATCTTCCCGTCTTGCCCGCACGGCCGGTCCTGCCGATACGGTGCACATAGTATTCGATATCCTCCGGCACGTCAAAATTGTAAACCGCTTCCACATCGCTCACATCAATGCCTCTGGCCGCCACGTCGGTTGCAATCAGGATATTCGTTTTGCCGCTGCGGAACAGGTTCATCACCGTATCCCTCTGCCCCTGCGTCAGGTCGCCGTGAAGCCCTTCCACCTCATAGCCCCTGCCCTTCAAATGCTCCGTCAGCTCATCCACCATCCGCTTCGTATTGCAGAAAATCAGCGCCCGTCCCGGCGTATAATAATCTATCAGGCGGCAGAGCACTTCTTCCTTATCCTGTTTGCGCACCTGATAGTAAGCCTGCTTGATCAGAGGGATCGTAACCTCCTTCGGCGTCATCTTGACATAAGCCGCGTCTTTCTGGTAGGTCTTTGTAATGTCCAGAATCGGTTTCGGCATCGTGGCAGAAAAGAGCCCTGTCTGCCGTTCTTCCGGCATCCCTTTTAAAATCGTCTCAATATCCTCCCGAAAGCCCATGTTCAGCATTTCGTCCGCCTCGTCAAGCACCACCGTATGCACCTGGTCCATCTTAAGCGTATGTCTGCGCATATGATCCATTACGCGCCCCGGCGTTCCCACCACGATCTGCACGCCTGCCTTTAAGTTCTTAATCTGCTTGTAGATTTCCTGACCGCCGTAAACCGGGAGCACCTTGATCCCGTTCATATACTTGGCAAACTTTCGGAGCTCATCCGCCGCCTGCATGGCAAGCTCTCTTGTGGGACATAAAATTACCGCCTGCAGGGAACGGTTCTCCGGGTTGATCTTTTGCAGGATCGGAATGCCGAATGCCGCCGTCTTTCCCGTACCTGTCTGCGCCTGCCCGATAATGTCACGCCCCGTCATAAAGAGCGGAATCGCCTGCTCCTGAATGGGCGTCATATGCTCGAAGCCAAGCTCCTTCACCGCCCGCAGAATCCTGCCGTCTATCCCTGCGTCCTCGTAGCACAGCCCCTCTTTTTGTTCTTCCCCTTCTGTCCCGGCACTGCCGTCATAGCGGTTCGCCGTCAGAATCTCCTTCTCCAAAAAGGCGTCAAATTGTTCGTTTTTCTTCTTTTTCTCTTTGCTCATGTTTTCCTCATTCTCTCATTCAGATTTTATTGCCTTATGCATGTCTGCGCCGTTTTCCGGCTCTGCTCATCGCGCAAAAAGCGCTGCCAGCTTTTGAGGCATGGCAGCACCTGTCAACCACTCTCTGTTTCATTTTACGCGTTCATGTACCTTTTTAAGCACGGTATATCCTGCGCAGCCTGCTCACTGCCCGGTCCCTGATCAGGCACTCGCCATGTTCTTCCAGATACTGCATCCGCTCCTCGGAAACCGCGATCAGATTTCCAAACTCCACCGCCTGGGCGCTTATTCTGTTAAACGACTTATAGGAAAGCCTGTTTTTCTCAAGCACCAGATAATATTCATCGCCCTCTTTAAACAGATGGCTTTTTACAGAGTATGTACTCGGAATCGTGGCAGCGTACTGCATGGTCTGATGCAGGGTGCAAAAGACAAACATCCGCCGGTTTTCATCAAATCCCCCCGTCTTCTGCGCTGTCTGCTGCGCCCGTTCCTCCTGCTCGGCAAGCTCCGCGCTGAACTCCTGCAGGACCTCTTTTAAGTTCTGCAGCATTTCCTTAAATGCCGCCGGGCCCTCATCTGTAAAAGTCACAACAAGGCCGTTGTCCTTAAGCGGCGTGATCTGCATCGCAATATTGCCATTGCTGATCTGGTAACCCACCTCGTCGTGCGCCCGCTCTATGATATCCCTCAGGAACTCTTCGCCTCTTTCATTGCGCTCAAAGATATCCGATAACGCAAGTCCGTACTCCGCCATGTCGTCCGCTGAGACAATACACTGTACTGTCGCATCATTGATCTTCTTATATTTCATGTGTTTTCTGACCTCGCTAAAATATGAACACTTTTACACCCGCAGTGCTTCGCCTTCGCTCTCCCACGCAGTGCGCGCTCGCAAAACCTTCGGTTGCCTTCGCGGAGATTATACCACAAAGAAACGCAATAAGAAAGAATCTTATCGCGTTTCTTTTAAAAAACTTTTTATTCGTCCATTTCTTCCCCGTATGGCTCCTCCCAGTTTGTGCCGCTGCTTATCCCGAAATGGAGGCAGGGGCCGGTGGCTGTGTCGGTTTCTCCAGATCCTCCCGTCCCGCTCCCGCCGGGTTTCCTGCCTGTGCGGATGCATTCCCGTCCTTCCGTTCTGCAAGTTCCCGCTCCTGCAAGGGCGCACTCGCCGCATACGTTTTGTCGATCCGCGGGTACTCCAGCCTAAACCCGGACGTGCTCTCTTCATCCTCCACAACCTGTATCGTCAAAAGCGGCAGACCGTCGAACCACAGCCCCTCTACGCCCGAAAACTTAAGGCCTGCCACCAGATGCACCGCCGTTCCCTCATACGCCGCATCCGAATACATCTGATAGTCACCCTCATCACCTTGATAATGCAGCGTCTCCTCACCCGGATCGTCTAAAACAAACCCAACCGTGTCTGGCACAATCTGCACATCCTCCGTTTCCCAGTCCTGGTACGCGGAAATATCCATCGCACCCAGATACATATCTCCGTCATAGGTCACATGCACTTTGGCTGCCTCCTTATCGACGTCAAAGGCCAGATACTCCTTCGCCCACCCGACACAGTCCTCTCCCGTGAGAGTCTTTAGGTCAATCGTACCGCTATCATGGCGGTACCCGCTGTAAAGCCGCCATATTTCCGTGGTGCCGCTCTCCTCGGCAAGGAGTTTCCATACAAATCTTCTGGGCCATCCATTTTCTGCAGACTCCATAATACGAATATTTTCGCCGCTGCCATTCAGATAAGAAGCGCACCACGGCAAATCAAGATTGGTCACATCTCCCCCGATCCGCACCTTTATACCCCGAAACCCAAAATTTTCCGTATACAGACCGTATAGATAAACCAGTCCCCCGTCTTCCCGACAGAGCAGATACCAGCCGTCTTCCGGTTTTTTGCCGCCCTCTCCCTCCTTCCAGCTAGAATAGGACTGCACGTCAAATTGGCGCTTTTGCAAAAGTTCGGCGTCATCCGTCTCTGCGTAGCAGCGAAGTGTTTCCTCAAAAGCCGCCCGCTCCGCCTCCCGCAAAGCGCTCTCCTCCAGTTTTTTTATCTGTTCTTCACTAATCGCAACACTCTCCTCCAGCTCCTTTAACTGTCCTTCGATAAGCTCCACATTTTCTGCGGTATCGTTTTCGTCTTGCCCTTTCCCGCCTGTTCCCGACGCCTCCAGCTCCCCTGTCCCCTGCACAGGATGCACGCCTTCCTGCTCAGCTGAGGTAAAAGCACAGCCACAGACCAAGACCACCGCCGCCAGAACCGCTGCCAAAACGGGTCCTTTCGTCCGGCTTTTTTCTGTCAGCGCCGTAATGCGCTCCCTGATGTTTCGCTCCCCACCTTCCGTCATGAAAGTCATACCCGGGCATTTTTCTCTGCCGCCCGCGCTCTCCAAAAGGGCAAGAAGCGTCCTGCCGTAAGCAAACCGGCTCGCCTCCCCAAGCAGCTTAACCGCTGCCTCGTCGCAGGCAAGCTCGCTGTCTTGTCTCGCTGCGTAAGCCGCCGCCCACACAAAGGGGTCAAACCAGTAAACCGCCGCGAGCGCGCAGCGAAGAAGCGCCCACAGTCCGTCCCCATGCACCGCATGACAGTATTCATGCGCCAGAATATGCGTCAAATTCCGCTCCGCTGTGTCAGTTCCCTCTCCTATATAAATGTGCCGCCCGGCAAGACAGGGACTGGGCAGCCCCTTTACCTGATATACTTTTATCCTGCGGCATGAAAACCGCTTGGCAAATTGTTCTGGAACCGCCTCCTTTGGAAACACCTTTCGATTTCTGTGCAAATATGCGAGAAACCGCCACTTTGAGACAGCCATGTAACCGCCCACAGCCAAAAATCCAAGGAGCCATAGCGTTCCCAGTACGTCCGGCGCTGTGCGCTTTACTGATACCTTTTCGCCAAGCACCGAAGCGGGCGTCGGCCCTTTCTCCTCCTTCATCTGCCCAACCGCTGTTTCCCCGTCTGCGGTCCTCTCCCCGATAGCTGCTCTGCCCGTTTCATCGGCGAGCGCAAGATCCCGTCCATCATCCGCTGTCTGCTGTCTGTCAGTCCCCCTTCCCACGGAAAGCATCTGTGTATTTTCCCGCGCGGTCTCCGGCATCAGGTTCATCACACTGAATGCGCTTGCCCCGACAGAGACCGGGACAAGCAGCCTGACCGCTACCAGAAGCCAGAGCGCATAGCGGAGTCTCATGCTGATTTTTCCCATGGTCAGTTTCCGCAGAGCAAAAACCCCCAGAATCAATACCGTTGATGTGATAAACAATTCCAGCATCATATCCGCTCACCATCCTTTCCCGGGACAGCCGATGAGTCCTCCACGTTCTGCTGCGCTTCCTCGGCGCGTCTCAAAATCTCATAAAGCTCCGCGATCTCCGCCCCGGAAAGCGCCTTTTGCTCTACCATTGTGTTTAACATCAGTCCCATCCTGCCGTCAAAAACTCTTTCCAGAAACTCCTCTGTCTCCTGTAAAACCGCCTCTCGTCTTTCGACCTTCGGATAGTACAGTTTCGCACGTTCTCCCATCTCATAATAAACAGCGCCCTTTTCCTCCATCCTTTTTAAGAAAGTCATAATGGTATGCTTCGTCCAGCCCGTAGTCTCCTGAAAGCATCGGGTCAACCGCATAATTGTCTGCGGGGCTTCCTCCCACAGCACATTCATAACCTTCCATTCCGCCTCTGATAATCTGACCATAAATATCCTCTTTTCTTTCCATGACTGCCGCGCCGCACTACACCTTAGTTACAGACAGGCATCCGAATCGTCTTTCGCCGTATAATGGTTGACACTCGCCTACCTTGTTTATTCTTATCATAAGCCTGTTGGTAGTCATATGTCAACCTATTGTTTTTTAATATTGTCTGCTTTTATCGTCCTTCCGTTTGTTTTGTCGGACTTTTTGTATTTTTTATGTATTTTTCAAGACTACTTCCTTTTCATTTTTACTAAAAACTGCTAAAATAGGGTTAAGTAAAAGGGATTCCTGCCGATATCCTTTACAGAACAAGGAGTTCGCTGTGCAGTAAAGGATATGGCCATATCATAGTAACGCACAAATATGAATCCAAGGAGGGATCACCGCAATTTATGCAAATGAATGGACTTATAAAGTGGAAGCGGTTATGGCGGTCACACCGGTAAAGAAGACATCTTCTGACAAAAATCGCCAGTCCAAGCAGAACCCATCCCAGGCTTTCGCGAAGAAATTCTTTTCCGAAGTGCTGGATGAGGCATTTGAGAAGGAGAAGAGTCGAAATATCGAAGTTCGTACCAACGGATATACGAGAAACGCCCTCCCTTTTCAGAATTTTGTGAATTTACGAGAATATTCTTAAAATTTCAAAAAATACAAAAGAAATCAGAAACCTCAGTGTGCCTATGCTGAGGTTTCTGATTTTTATTATATGCGCAGTCGCCTGCTTTTCTTTTGCATCTATATAACGTAGTTCCCGCTCTTTTCTTCGTGCCACCCTACCAGGTCTGCAAGGGTCACACGGTCTACCACGTCGCTGACCGCCTGGTCCAGCATCTGCCACAGCCGCAGCGTGACGCACCCCTCCTGTCTTTCGCATGCGTTGACTTCATCCTCCAGACACGCCACCGGGGCAAGAGACCCCTCCGTCAGACGCAGGATCATGCCGACCGTATACTGCGACGGATCTTTCATCAGATGATACCCGCCCTGCGGTCCCCTGATACTCTTCACATACCCCGCCTTATTCAATATGGAGATAATCTGTTCCAGATACTTTTCCGAAATCTCCTGCCTTGCCGCAATATCCTTGATTCGGACCGGGTCGCCCGTATCATAAACCGCCAGATCCAGCATCAGCCTTAGCGCATACCTGCCTTTTGTGGAAATTTTCATCCCCTGCTCTCCCTTCCTGTCACCAAAAAAAGCCGTTTGGATTCTTCTATATTCCTATCGTGTTAATATACTTTTATATAAAAGTTATATCCAAAAAGAAATAAACTGTCAAGAAATGCTTATTCCGTCACTCCTCCACACCCGGAAGATTCCCAAACTTATCAATGCTGCGGTCAATCTTCTCCAGGTCAATCCGCAGCCGTCCCCCGTAAATCTGTACGCCTGCCTCCCCCTTTAACGGATAGATATGGGGAACCGCGTCCTCCTCAGCGAGATAGACAATCAGGATTCTCCTCTCCGTGTCAACCGCCCAGTATTCCTTCACCCCCGCTTCCATGTACTTCATCAATTTCAGCGTGATATCCCTTTTCCTTGTGGACTTGGAGAGCACTTCCAGCACAAAATCCGGCGCGCCGTAAATGCCGAAATGCTTCACCTTTTTCGGATCGCAGACAATGATCACATCCGGCTGTATCATCGTCTTTACACTTCGGTCAAGCTGCACGTCAATGGGCGATATGAAAGGGATGCAGTCCCCGTCGTTTTCCTCGATAAATTCCGAAATCCACCTGTAAACCAAACCGGCAATATGCTGATGCAGCGTCGAGGACGCCGCCATGTCATAAAAAATACCGTCGATCAGCTCCACCCGCCTGTCGTCGGGCAGGGCGTAATAGTCCTGCAGCGTAAACTCCCCCTGTTCCACATAAACGCGCTCCGCGCCGTAAACCCGGGGCTGGTTGAGCGTCCGCGGCTGTGAATCCATCTGGTAAGTGTAAGCCTTTCCCGGATACAGCTTTTCATCCCCGAGCAGCACCTTCTCCAATGCGTCCAGTGTGGCTTTTCTGGGGTTTGCGCTGTCCCCGCGCAAAAGCTTCTGCAATGTCCCAATGGGCACCCCGCTGTACTCAGACAGCTTCGCCACACTGTACCCCCGCTCCTCCTTAATCCGCAAAATGTCCGCCAGAATAAGACTCATGGCATTCCCTTTCCTCCGCAAATTTATTACTTTTTATTATTATATATCCGTTTCTATTACCAATCAACATTTTCTGTTAAAAAGATTTATATAGCAGGACTATTTTCCCATTTCCCCTATAAAGAAATTTCTCCCTGCGGGCGATATATAGAGTAAGAGGTGAAGTCAGAAAACCTCCCGACGGGTAAACGGATTTACAGTGTTAGCAGATAAAGCTAAGGAGGGCAGGAAACATGAACAATATGAACGGTGTCAGCAGCTACAATGCCATGCAGAAAACACTTTACGGCACTGCGTCGCAGAGTAGAAAAACCGCTAAGGCTGACGACAAAAAAACCGACAGTACAAAAAAGACAAACAACAATTCCATAAAGCTGAGCGACAAGGCAAAAGCTCTTTTACAGGAATTGAAAAAGACCTACAGCAATGCGGATTTCTATGTTGCTGAATATGAGACTGACGAGGAGGCTGCCGAATACCTCTCCCGCGGTTCCAAGGATTTCAGCGTATTGATTGATCCCGAAGAGTTGGAACGGATGGCTAACGACGATGAGGTAAAGAAACAGAACCTCTCCCTTTTGGATGAGTCTCTTGGCAAGCTCGGCGAGATGAAAGAGGAATTAAAGAAAACCGGCCGTGAAGACGAAGTTGTGACGCTCGGCGTAAGCATCGGAAAGGACGGACAGGTATCCTACTTTGCCGAACTGGAAAAAGCAGGCGAGCGCACGAGGGAATTTGTGGATAAGATCCGCGAAGACAAGAAGGAAGCCGCTAAGGAAGCTGAGGCTGAGAAGAACGGTAAGGCGCAGGACAAATACAACTATGAGCACACCAAGCGCGCTACCGTCTCCGCAAACAGCGTAGAAGATTTGCTCGAACAGATTACAAACTTTAACTGGGACACTGTAAAGGAAGAGACAACGATTCCTATGCCCGGAAAGAATTTCGATTTCACCGTCTAACAGATCAAACAAAAAGGACCGCTCTTTGGCGTGAACGCGGAGGGCGGTCTTTTATGCGCAGGAAAAACTCTTCCCGCTCGATTTCCTTAAAATCTCTTGATTTTCTTTGTGGTGTTCTTCTCAAATTCCGTATCCCGCAGTTTAACGCTTACAACCCGCTTATACAGAGGCGCTTTCTCATTGTAATCATCGACGATCTTACGGATCTCACCTTCCACATCCTTGATCTTTTTCTTGGACGCATATTCCAGGTCGGGAAAAATCTCCGCCTCGATCACGCCGTCCTTCTCCCGCACCAGGACCTCCTGTACAAGACGCGCCGCGCCGATCCTGTTTTCCAGTTCCTCCGGGGAAACGTTCTCGCCGTTTGGCGTAATGATCAGGTTCTTCTTTCTTCCCGTGAGGAAAAGGAATCCGTCCTCGTCCACATAGCCGAGATCCCCCGTACGGAGCCAGCCGTCCACGAGCGTTTCCGCCGTCTCTTCCGGCATCTTATAATACCCCTGCATGACGCTTGTGCCTTTTACCCAAAGCTCCTCGTCCACCACTTTGACTTCACAGTTTGGCATACATTTGCCGATGGAACCGTCCTTCTTATTGTTGGGACAGTTGGAGCTGATGACGGGCGCACACTCCGTCATACCGTAACCCTGCAGAATCGTAATCCCATACTTCTCAAACCGTTTCAGGTAGTCGGGATTTAAGTACGCGCCGCCGCTGCATATGGTGTGGAGCTGTTTTCCGAACACCTTCGCCTTGATGATGGGCGCGGGCAGCCAGTCCGTCTCCTCCAGTTTCTTGGCAAAAGTCTCAATCATAAGCGGCACCATAAGAATGATGTTCGGCTCAAAGAGCTTAATATTCTTTAACACCCGCAGCAGGGAATCGTTGATACAGATCACCGATCCAAGGGACGTCCCCTTTAAAATGTCCATGCTCAGACAGTAGGCATGATGAATCGGCAGCACCGAAAGCAGCACCATTCCCGGCTCAAACCCCATATCCTGCGCCGTGGCGTTCTCAGCCAGATTTCTGTGGGTCAGCATCACGCCCTTGCTCTTGCCGGTAGTGCCTGAGGTGAACATGATGGTTGCCAGATCTTCCGGCCTGGGGCTGTGGGCATAGCCCGGCTCCTGCCCGTCCAACACTTCCTGAAAAAGAAGCGTTTCTTCCGGCGCATCCCCCCTGACCGCTTCCGGGTCCGTGGCTATCCAGTGTTTCAGCTTCGGGCATTTCTCCCGCGACATAGCCGCCACTGCCTCGCGCGCCTTGTCGTAGATAAGCACCGTCGCGTCAGACCGGTCGATCAGCTCGCACAGATCGAGCGCCGGCAGGTTTGCGTCCAGCGGTACCGCCACACTGCCGCCGTTTACCGTACCGTAGTAAGATACTATCCACGGATAGGAGTTGTCGCCCACAATCGCGATATGGGACCCATTCTCGCCCAGCCCTTCCAGAGCCGCCGAAAAGCGCTCACTGTCCTCCCGAAGCTGTCTGTAAGTCTTTGCCTCCACAACCGTCTCTTTTTTGCCGTTTCCCCTGTCACGCTTCGCCTTATAACGGACCGCGTCCTGGGGCCCGTAAGCCTCGGAAGCCTTGACTAAAATTTCTCTGATGGTACTGCTGAATTCGTTCATCTCATAATCCTCCATATACCAAGTCTGCATCAAGCGCAGCGCGGATGCAAATCTGGCGCAAACCGTCTATACAGAGAATGCCGCTTTTGGGCATTCTCTCGTGTGAAGCTTAAAAACACTTAGCGAGGTTTTTCGAGCTTAATGTTTTCCTTCACACTGTTCGAGATAATCCACTGCCTCCTGCACCGTGCGGATGCCGGCAGCCTTCTCCTCCTCGATCTCCACGTCAAAGGTGTCCTCCACCTCGCCGAGCATACTCATAAAATCGAAAGAGGAAAAGCCCAGATCTTCCATAAACCGGGACTCCGGCTTGATATCCTCCTTCTTTACTTCCACATAGTTCGTAATGATTTCCGCCAACTGATCAAACATGTTATGTCAACCTCCTTTTTCTATCTTCTTTTTACATTTTATTACGCAGCCATCTTTCGCAATGGCACTGCTCATTGCCATCGCAAATGTTATATCAGCTTTATGATGTCTCCGATCTTCAAATTCGGGTTTTCCGTGCCCTTGAACATGATTTTGCACATGTAATAGTAAAAACGCTCCAGCGTCTCACGGCTCACCGCCGCCACCTGATGCTCGAAATTGAAATCCAGCCCGTTGTCGTCGGGACGGTGCATCACTGTCAGATACATGGCCTGTACAGTCGCCCCGTTGGGATACCATTTCGTCTTATATCGGATATCCCCGAGCTGGTCTAAACCTTTCTCCTTTAAGGTCATGGGCTGGTAAGTCAGGGCCAGCGGCTCATAAGTGGCGCCCTGCGGCGTATTGTAAAGCTTGCTTCTGTATGCGAAATATTCCACAGGATTATAATTCGTATGGCGGAACACCTCGTTCTGCCCGTTGCGGATCGCGAGAATGCCCTCCATAAAGGTCTGTTCCTCGGAGAGAATTGTCCGAAACGGGAAGGAGTGGATTCTCGTACCGCCCGACTTCTTCTCCAGAAGGGTGGCGCGTCTCGCATACGCCACGTTAATAGACACGTCGTCATTGCCGTTCATCTTCTGCAGATATGTGCGGATTCCCATGATAAGAAGGCACTGCAGGGAAACGTGCTGCTCCTCACAGAAACGCATCAGCCTCTGGGTCGGCTCCTCCTCCAGATGGAAGATATCTAACGCCGAATCCACCTTTGCCGTCGCAGAAAAAGCTGCCCTTGTCCCGGGGAATTTTTTCCGCGCCTCCTCCAGCTGCCCCGGACCCTCAATGCCGTTAAAAATCGGCTCCGACTCCCCGATCAGCTTCTGGAAATATTCCTTGTCCCTAGCCTGTGCTTTGCTTCCCGCCTCATAGGCGAGGTCCTTCTCCAGCTGCTCGGTAAAGGAACGCATATCGAGCGGATAAGGGTACTCGAATTTGACGTTACAGTAAAGCTCGATCACGTCCCTCAGGAAGCAGATCAGGGACTGGGCATCCATCAGCATATGGTCTCCCAGCACATAAAGGCCCTGGCAGCCGTCCGGCGTCTTGATCATCACCACCCGGTTCATCGGGCTGTCCTCTCTCTGGAAAGGCACCTGCGTCCAGCCCGTCATGATCTCGGCCGCCTCCTCCATGGTTTTACCCGTGAAGTCCACGTACTCGATATCCCGCTCTTCCTTCTCCACCACATACTGATACCACTGCTCTTCTTTCTTGTCGTAGGCGAATCGTACACGCATGGACTCACAGCGCTCATACGCCTTGTAAACCGCGCGCTTCAGCTCCTCGATATCCAGCTCATACTCGATGGTCAGGCTGGTTCCGATATTTAAAACCTCCTTCTTGGGACAGAAATCCATATAATAAATATGGAACTTCTGTGCCACCGTAAGGGGATATGTCTTGTGTCCGTTTCTTGTCTTCATAGTTCCCTCCTTCACATCACTTCGCCGATAAACTTCGTGAGCGCCGCCTCATAACTCTCCATATCCTTATAGTAACTCTCCGCATGGGCCGCGCCGTCAACGATCAGCTTGCTCTTTTTAGAAGCGCAGCGCTCATAAATGTCGTCGCACATCTGCCTTGGCACAAAGGTATCATTCCCGCCGTGTATAAACAGAATCGGCACCTTTGCCTTCTCCACTTCCCGCTTTGCGTTGCACTCATCCATCCCGTAGCCCGCAAGCTTCCTGTTCACCAGGTCCGCTCCCGGTATAATGGGAAAGGCAGGCAGATGATACATGGTGTGGAGCACATGGGTGAACACTTCCTTCGGGGACGTAAAGCCACAGTCCGAGACGATACCCTTCACCTGCTCCGGCAGCTTTAAGCCGCTCAGCATGAGAAGCGTTGCCGCGCCCATGGAAGTTCCGTGCAAAAGAATTTCCGTCCCTTCGCCGAGCTTCTCAACCGCCCATCTGACCCAGCCGAGCGCGTCCTGCCTGTCAAGGCATCCGAAACCGATATATTCTCCCTCGCTTTCGCCGTGCGCCCTCGCATCCGGCAAAAGCATGGCAAACCCTCTCTTCTGGTAATAATCCGACAGACCGATATAGTCGGACATGCCCTGACTCGTGTAGCCGTGGAAGCAGATCACGATCTTCTCTTTTCCCTGCTGCGCCTGCGCCGGGAAATAAGTGGCGTGAAGCTTAAGGTCGTCAAAGCTCGTCTGCCATACGTCCTCATGGGGTCTTGCAAGCATAGCCGCCTTGCGCTCCTCAATTATGGGCATATACTGGTTCCAGTCCGTGCCAGCCATCTTGATCGTGCGCTCGGTCTTTGCCCGGCCGCGCTTCATGGTGCGCCCATAAAAATAGGCAATCTCACCGCCGCAGACAGCCGCCAGAAGCCCCGCTCCCAACACTGTCTTTTTCAGAATTCCATTTTTTTTACTCATTTTTCCTTCGCCTTCTTTTCTTCCTGCTTAGCCGCCTTTTTCATCTCACGCTGCTTGGCCTCAATGATCTCCTTTAAGCGCAGCGCCTTGTCAATATTTCCCTCCACCTTAAGTTTCTGGGTTGTGAACGCCCATATCGGGTCCATCTCGCCCTCCGCAATCTTTACAAGCACTTCGGGCGCACAGATGAATCTCGCGTCCCTGTCATAATACTCGTAAGGCTCCACATAGAGCGTGCCGTCCTTGACTTCCACATAGAAAGCGCCGCCCGCCTCCTCATCCTCAATGTTAAACTCAAAAGCCAGATGCTCGTGAATGTCGCTCACATCCGCGCCCATGAATCTTCCCTTAATGTCATAGAAAAAATCTGCGTACGTCATTTTACTCTTTCCTCCTGATGGGAGCCTCCGCCCCTTTTCTCATTTCTACATTTTTCGACCCGCGGTCGATTTTACCTTTCTAACAATACCACACCTTTCGACCCGCGGTCAACTAGTTTGTGGAATGTATTTATTTAAATACTTTTATCCTGCAGACGTATGACTGCAACCATAATGATACAATTTGGCATAATATTTCCTAATCTCCTTCCGGCGATTGTCCGCGCCGCCAAACTGTGATAAAATGAATGACATCATATTCAATCAGAAAGGCGCCCATCATGGCAGACACACAAAAATACGACAGAATTTTAGACGCGCTCCAGCAGCTTATGATAGATAAGAGCATACAGAATATCTCTGTCAGCGACATTGCCGCCAAGGCCGGCATCGGCAAAGGCAGCATCTACTATTATTTTCCTTCAAAAGAGGCAATTTTAGACGCGCTGATATGCAGAAATTATGAAGCGCCTTTGCAGACCGCGAAAAAGCTTGCCGAACAGACGGATATCCCGCCGTTTACACGGATGGCCATGCTGTTTCAGGCATGCCGCAGTTCCGCCGCCGCTTTCCTGAAACAGGGCAGTGAAAAAAACAGGGCCATCACAATACAGGAATCCGCGTACCTGCATCAGAAATACTTAAATTACCTGATATCGGAATTAAAGCCGAATCTGGCGAAGATTATCAGACAGGGCATTGCCGCCGGAGAAATCCATTTCGACTATCCGGAGGCGCTTGCGGAAATCGTGCTGATCGTCCTTGGGGTAAAGTTAAACAACACCTTTCTCTCCACCACGCCTGAGGACTGCGAGTACACCATACGCGGGCTGATCTCCCTGTTAGAGCAGGGAACGGGACTTTCTGAGGGGACCTTGAGTTACCTGAATTTAACCGAATAACAAATCGAACTTCGTCGATTACGAGATCCGCTTTGCGGACTCGATTCGGAGAATGCCCCGCATTCTCCCTGAATGATTCACGCTGTCGCAATTTTTAATTGCCAAATCTCAAAAGGAGGACTGGATATGCAGGAAAACAACCTCACCGGGCGGCTGACGCTGCCCACGGACGTGGATATGGTGGACGAGACCATACGGCTTAAAAATCTTCTGGGCGCGGACGCCCTGCGGGACTGTGACGGGACGGATATGCCCGAAGCACTCCTGTCTCAGGATGCCAAAATTTACGCCACCTACTACACCACCAGAAAGGACAACGCATGGGCCGAGGCGCACCCCGAGGAAATCCAGCAGGAATACCTGATCAGCGACCGGGTGACCGCAAGGGACAAAACCCTGCGCATCCGCCTGATGAAAGGATTCCACACGCAGCAGCTTAAAGTCAATACCATCGACGACCCGAAACGCTGGTGGGAGGTCATAGACCGAACTACCGGGGAGATTGTCCCCACAGACCGTTGGCTGTATGACGAGAGTACGGGCGAGGTGGAAATCGACACCATTCCCTACCATCAGTATACGGTAAGTTTTCTTGCCTTCCTGATCTGGGACCCCGTGCACATGTACAACTTTATCACGAACGACTGGAAGGATGCCCCCCATCAGCTCACCTACGATGTGCGCCAGCCCAAAACGCAAGGCTACGTGAAAGAGAAACTGCGCCGCTGGTGTGAGGAAAATCCCAGCGTGGACGTGGTGCGTTTCACCACCTTTTTCCACCAGTTCACCCTGACTTTTGATGACCAGAAACGGGAAAAGTTCGTGGAGTGGTTCGGCTACAGCGCCAGCGTCAGCCCCTATATCCTGGAACAGTTTGAAAAATGGGCAGGCTATCCCTTCCGCCCGGAATACATCGTGGACGAAGGTTACCACAATTCCATCTTCCGCAAGCCTTCCAAAGAATTTCTGGACTTCGTGAAATTCCAGCAGATCGAAGTGAGCAAACTCGCCAAAGAGCTGGTGGATATCGTTCACAGCTACGGGAAAGAGGCCATGATGTTCCTCGGCGACCACTGGATCGGCACCGAGCCCTTCGGAAAATACTTTCAGAATATCGGACTGGACGCGGTGGTCGGCTCCGTTGGCGACGGTGTCACCCTGCGCATGATCTCCGACATACAAGGCGTAAAATATACGGAAGGAAGGCTGCTGCCCTACTTCTTCCCCGACGTGTTCACCGAGGGCGGCGACCCTATCGGCGAATCGAAGGACAACTGGCTCAAGGCACGCCGCGCCATCCTGCGCTCCCCCGTAGACCGGATCGGCTACGGCGGCTACCTGAAACTGGCAAGCGAGTGGCCGGGCTTTATTGACCGCATAAGTCAAGTTGTCACAGAGTTCCGCCAGATCCACGACAACATGCAGGGTTCCAGCGCTTACACCGCGCCCTTTAAAGTGGCTGTCTTAAACAGCTGGGGGAACCTTCGCCGATGGATGGCAAATCAGGTGCACCATGCCCTCTGGTACCGCGAAATCTATTCCTATGTGGGCGTGATCGAGGCTTTGAGCGGTATGCCCATCGACGTGGAATTTATAACCTTTGAGGAGATGAAACAGGGAATTGATCCGGCGATCAAAGTGATCATCAATGCCGGGGACGCTTACACCGCCTTCAGCGGCGGCGAAGTCTGGAAAGATCCCGGCTTGGTCTGCGCCCTGCGCCGTTTCGTGGATGAGGGCGGCGGCTTTATCGGCGTGGGCGAGCCCACTGCCTGCCAGTATCAGGGACGTTTCTTCCAGCTGAGTGACGTTCTCGGCGTGGATCGGGAACTCGGCTTCTCCATGAGTACCGACAAATACAATGAGCTGGACAGAGATCACTTTATTCTGGAGGATGTGACGGGCGACATTGATTTCGGCGAAGGAAAAAGCCGCATCTATGCGCAGGGCGAACACTACCAGATCCTTGACATGGACGGCAAATACAGCCGCCTTGTGGTCAACGAGTACGGCAAAGGACGCAGCGTCTACTTCACGGGACTGCCCTACTCCCCGCAGAACTGCCGTATCCTGCTGCGCGCCATCTACTATGCGGCGCACCGCGAAAATGAGATGAAGAAATACTACGTCACAGACGTGGAAACCGAAATCGCCGTCTTTGAAAAGACAGGGATGCTAGCCGTGATCAACAATACACAGCAGCCGAAAAAGACAGACCTTTATATAGAAGGCGTTTTCAAAATGCACCTTGATCTGGCTCCCATGGAGCTTAAGTGGATTAATTATAAGGAAGAACTGTAATCCGGCTACAGCCCAATACTTGCGGACAATCACCTGACGCATTGCTCATAAGAATAGATATAGTAGAAACAGCCACTGATACAGATAAAGGAAAGGAGAACCCCTGCATGTCACAAATCATTGCCCCCGAAACAATAGACAACGCTATCGCCGCCTTCTGTCTGGAAGGCAGTCCGCGCAGTGTGCGCCCCCACGGCAACGGCCACATCAACGACACCTTTCTGGTAATCTGCGATCATGCCGGAGCTGAGAAAAAGTATATCCTGCAGCGGATGAATCACTCCATTTTCCGAAATCCGCAGGCGCTCATGGAAAATGTGGCCGGCGTCACGTCCTATCTACAGAAGAAAATTAAAGAAAGAAACGGCGATCCCCATCGGGAAACCTTAAGCGTAGTAAAGACAAAAAATGGAGAAAATTATTACGAGGATAGTTTACATAACTTTTGGCGCGTCTTCCCCTTTATTGACAATACGTTCTGTCTGGAAAAGGTGGAAAACGACCGGGATTTCTATGACTGCGCAGTTGCCTTCGGCGATTTCCAGAGGCAGCTTGCCGACTATCCCGCCGAGACACTGCACGAGACGATTCCCCGCTTCCACTATACCCCCTCCCGCTTTCAGGACTTCAAAAAAGCGGTGGCTGACGATGCGCTTGGGCGCGCCGCTTCGGCACAGCCTGAGATCGAATTTGCCCTTGCAAGGGAGGCGGACACCCACGCACTCACAGATCTTCTGGAAAAAGGGGAGCTGCCCCTGCGCGTGACCCACAACGACACGAAACTGAACAACATTCTCTTTGACAACGACACGAGAAAAGCACTGTGCGTCATTGACCTTGACACGGTGATGCCCGGTCTGTCGCTGTATGACTTCGGAGACTCCATCCGCACCGGCGCGAATACAGGCGCGGAGGATGAGACTGATCTGTCAAAAATTGGACTGGATCTTTCCCTGTTCGAGACTTTCACGGAAGGGTTTCTGAAAGGGTGCGCGGGCAGTCTCACCCCTCTGGAAGTCAAGCTCCTGCCCATGGGCGCGAAGCTTATGACCTACGAGTGCGGCATCCGCTTTCTCGCGGATTATCTGGAAGGCGACGTCTATTTCAAGATTCACCGTGAAAACCATAACCTTGACCGTGCCAGGACGCAGTTTGAGCTGGTCGCCGATATGGAGCGGAAATGGGATGAAATGGCAGCCATTATTGATCGCCTAAATCAATAACATAACACAAATCTCCACTGCCGGGCTGCATGAATCAGTCCGGCAGCTGTTGCCTATGACATGTGATTAACTGTAATACCGGCCGCAACCTGTTCTATGACAGATGGATCTTCTTCCAACTCCTCAGCAATCACGGAGATCATTTTCCCTTTTTCCAATTTTTTCCGAACCATCTCCCTGAGCTTTTCTTCACGCCCCTTATCCAGTCCAATCTCTATTCCTCTCTCTATCCCTTCTTTTATACCTTCTTCCTTCCCCTCCCGAAAGAGTGTCCTGAAATGCTTTTTCTCATCATATTCCGTCAATAACATATGCAGCACCTCCGCTTTCTGTTTTATAAGAATATCCCTAAGTATTCCTTTTTCAATACAGGTGTCTATCGCCGTATGGACGGCTTCCTCCCTTCGCATCCCCTTTTTTATATTCTCCTCAATCTCAGAGGAAAATTCTGAATACTCCCATAATCTGCGGCATTTTTCCATAAGCGCCCGATTGTAGCCACGGTTGATATTTAGTACCTCACAGCTGCATTCCAGACAGCCGCTTCCCCGTCCTGTAGGAAATGAATCCGAAAGATAGAGCATCAGATTGTCGGTCTTCATCCCGCCACCGTTGTAAAACACAATATATACGGGCGTAGGCAGCTCCACACGTTTCGTACCGTAAATGTCATCATCCCGGAAGGCGAGAAGTCCCTCAAACTGCTGGGCAAAGTAAAATAGTCCCCGCAGGGGCATATTCAGATTCCATGTGCTCTGGTGCTCGTAGAGGTTTAAGGTATTTCCAATCACAAAGGACAGATCATTCTTCATCTTCATAAAGATCACATCCTCCATGGTAATCACCTCTAATTCCTCGGGATTCTGGTATGTACTGCCATTCAGCGCATTATAGAGCTCCAGCAAATCCTTTTTATCCTGAAAAAGCCGCCTGAAGAGCACATCCCTGTACTTGCGGTTGTTTCTGAGTCTCCTCCACCAGTTGCCGTGTCTGAACCAGCACTTTGCATTTCGTTTTACCATAGATTTTCCTCCATTATACAGTATTTTCAAAATGAATACAAGGGATTGTCTCCGAGGAACCCGGAAAGAATCTTAAGACTGCAGGCAGATGACCCGCCTGCATTTTGCTTTGTATAGAATAAAAGATATCACAGACAGACGGGGGATGCAAGAAAAATATTTTACCCCTCCCGTCTGCCCGGATTTTCAATAACAAACCGATAGAGCGTCAATTCCCATTGCACTCCATCGGATACACCCCGTCAAAGCACGCCTTGCACAGGGGAATACCTTCCGCCATCTCAGAAAGGTCCTCCCTGCGCAGGTAACCGAGGGAATCCGCGCCGATCATCTCCCGTATCGCCTCCTCGCTGTGGTTCGCCGCGATGAGCTGGGAACCTGTAGGCACGTCGGTACCGAAATAACACGGGTAGAGAAAAGGCGGCGAGCTGATTCTCACATGCACTTCTTTCGCTCCCGCCTCCTTCAGAAGACGGATCAGGTTGGCGATGGTGGTTCCCCTCACAATGGAATCATCCACCAGCACGATCCGTTTCCCTTTTACTGCCGACTCCAGCACGCCAAGCTTCATACGGACGGCGGACTCCCGCTCCGTCTGTGTCGGCTTGATGAAAGTTCTGCCTATGTAACTGTTCTTATAAAACGCCAGCCCGAAAGGTATGCCGCTCTCCTGCGCGTAGCCCTGCGCCGCCGGAAGTCCCGACTCCGGCACGCCGGTCACCAGATCCGCCTCCACAGGGTAGGATTTTGAAAGCATCCGCCCCGCACGGATTCTGGCATCGTACACCCGCACCCCGTCCATCGTACTGTCCAGTCTTGCAAAATAAATATACTCAAAAATGCAGTGGGCGCACTTTCCTTCCTTCGGCAGCATCTGCGATCTGACCTCCCCGCCGGAAATTGTGACCACCTCGCCCGGCTGAATATCCCGCACAAAAGAAGCCCCCACAGCCTCCAGCGCACAGGACTCCGAGGCAAGCACGTAAGTCTCTTCCCGCTTCCCAAGGCACAGGGGTTTTAAGCCGTAAGGATCCCGCACCCCAATCAGCTTCCGCGGACTCATAATGACCAGCGCATAGCCGCCTTTTATTTTCAGGGCCGTCTTATAGACCGCCTCCTCCACCGTGGCAGAATGCACCCGCTCCCTCGCAATGTGGAAAGCGATCACCTCCGAGTCCGTGGTCGTGTGGAAAATCGCCCCATTCTGGACCAGCTCCCACTTTAACTGGGGCGTGTTGACCAGATTGCCGTTGTGGGCAAGCGCAAGCGTGCCCTTGATGTAGGAAAGCACAAGCGGCTGTGCGTTCTCCGCCACAGACGCCCCCGTGGTGGAATACCGCACATGTCCCAGACCGATATTGCCGTCCATCTTATTAAGCACTTCCTTTGTGAGCACTTCGCTCACAAGCCCCAGATCCTTGTGAAAGCACACGTTGCCCCGCTCCCTGTCCGTTCTGGAGACTGCCATGCCGCACGCTTCCTGTCCCCTGTGCTGCAGGGCTGTCAGCCCGTAGTAGAGAAAGGGCGCCACATTCTCGCCCTCCGGCCCGTACATGCCGACAACACCACATGCCTCTTTTATCTCTGCCATGCTATCTTCCTCCGTTTTCTTCATCCCCTGACTCTGTTTATGCGCGCAGAAAAGGACAAAGAAATCCTTTGCAGACTTCTTTGTCCCAATGTATTCATCTTATCACAAGCCGATTACTTTTACCAGTGTTCTTTTTATTCCCTCACCACCGACAGCACCCCGTCCGACATGCCGTAGACCACATCCGCCGCTGCCGCCACCGCCTCGTTGTGGGTCACCACGATCACGGCGTAGTTGTCCTCATGCGCCAGCTTGCACAGAAGGTCCACGATCACCTTCTCGTTCTGGCTGTCCAGATTCCCCGTAGGCTCGTCGGCGAGAAGGATCTCCCCGCCCGCTGCGATGGCTCTGGCAATCGCCACCCGCTGCTGTTCCCCGCCGCTGATCATGCCCGGCATTTTTTTGTAGAGCGTCTCCGGCAGATCCACCTTTGCCAGATACTCGCGGGCTCTCGCCTTCGCCTCCCTCGCTGGCACATGCTGCAGTTCCATCGGGAACATGACGTTCTCCATCACCGTCAGCAGGGGGAACAGATGAAACGCCTGATAAATCACGGAGGCACGGTTCAGACGGTAGGCGTCCCGGTTCATCTTACTCATGTCCTCCCCCTCCACGGCAAGCGTCCCCTCCGTGGGCACATCCAATCCCGCAAGCAGGGACAGGAAGGTACTCTTGCCGCTGCCGGATTTGCCCGTGATGGCGTACACCTTTCCCCTCTCAAAGGAACAGTTCACTTCCGAGAGCGCCTTGGTCTTCTGATATTTGGTCTGGTAGATGTAACTCACATTTACCGCCTCAATGATTTTTTCCATGTTTTCCTCCATTCTACCGCCTTCGCGATCCTTTTATTGCCACAACCGTTCAAATCCCATCACTCCTTTCGGTATCCCATCCCCATCATTTTTCTCCCACAACTTACGGAGAATGCCGTTTCTTAGGCATTCTCCTACGTGAGACTTAGTGCGTCTTAACGAAGCAGCCTATGCTGCTGAGTTTTAGATGCACTTCTCACATTTTCTCACATTCCGACAGAAGCGCAAGCGGCTCCTCCCGCAGATTCCTATGTATTCCCGCAAAAGCCATTCCCATCGTAAACAAGAAAACCAGCCCTCCGCAGACCGCCGACGTCTGCCAGTGCGTCTGCGTCAGATAGACGGACTTTGCGATGCCGTTTCCATGCGCGCCCTCATCCGCCATCTCCTCCTCGCTCTTTTCCATGTTAAACTGCACTTCCCCGTTGCTAAACCGGGTGTCGAACGTTTCCGCAGCCGCCATCTGCAATACCGCCCGCCCCGCGAAAAACTGCCCCGCCATACTGCCCGCTATGCTGCCCGCAAAAGCGACAACGAGAATACCTGTAAGAAGGGAGCAGGCGCACTGTCTTTTCGTCATGCCAAGCCCCCGCTCGATGGCGGTCTGCCTCCTCTGCCTTGTGATAAAGAGATGGCAGAAAAAAACCACAATACAAACTGCACTCACAATGCCTGACGTCAGCAGAACGGCGGACATGGTCCGCATGTTTTTCAGCCCGCCCTCCAGCTTGCTGTAACCGCCGTCATAGAAGGTGATCTCCACATGATCGACCCCCTGCGCCTCCCAAAGCCTTCTATAATTTTCCATGCTCTCGCTGCCGTTTGGAATCTGAAAGGAAGTGGTGTAACCCTTCATGGGACCGTGGAGCGCGATATTGTCCGCATTGCTGTTTTTGATGGAGGCTGAAGGGATAAACACCTCGTTTCTGTCAAGCACATACCCCCAGTCCCCGTCCGTGCCGACGCCCACCTCATAGATGCCCTTGATGGTGTATTCGCTCTCCTCAAAAACTTCGTATACCCCGCCGTCGGCTTTCAGATACCCTTCCGCGCCGCCCCTGCCCGGGGACGCCGCGTAGTTGGCATAGCGCAGTGCCAGATGCAGGGAATCCCCCACTTTCAGCCCGTTCCTTACGGCAAATTTATCCGACACCAGACACACTTTATTCCCCTGTCTGTAATCTTCCTGTGAAAAGGTTTCCCCCTGTGCCACATACGCCTGCTTCGTATAAAACGCCATGATCAGGTTCAGGTTCTGCGTCGCCGTCACGGGAAGCGATAAGTGGATCTTTCGCTGCAAATGCTCCTCACAGAGGTTCAGCCAGTCCTGCCCTTCCTTCGTGTCATAAAAACCCGGCGTCACCTCCACGATCCAGTTCCCCGTAAGCTCCGTTGGCAGCCGGCTCCCGTCCGCGTCAGCCTGCGTGGAGTAAGGTCCCGCTATCGGCGCATATTCAAAGGTTGCCTGCGGTCCCTTTTCTTTAAAATCGTGTGCCCACCCGTCCGCCACCGCCATCAGATACGTCTTATCCGCGTACAGCTTCTGCGGGTGTTCATTGTTGTGGTCACATAGATTGACCGGGTTAAAATTGACCGGGTAGACGCTGTACAGCACCCGTTTCACATCCATCTTTACGGGCCCCGCCGGCACACAGTCCGCAAGGGGCGAAGCCTCCATGATGATATACTGGGAAAAACCCTCCTCATCCTCCTTCAGTTTATAATCCAGCGGCAGCGCCTCATAGTACGCCCGCTGCTCCGGCCCGCTCAGATATCCCGCGCCCGCAAAGTCCAGCACATCGGGAGAAATGGTCTCCCCGTAAACCGCCCGGCTGAAATACCGATAATCTTTCCTGTCCGCATACCATATGGCTTCCTGCACCATCCGCTCCGGCGTCTGTTCCACCGTGCCTATGGTCGTAAAGATTTCCTCGAACCGCCGCACATTGTCCCCGCTAAGCTTCCAGAGATTTCCTCCCGCGCAGACCAAAGCCACCGTAAAGGAGAGCAGCAGGAAAAAGAGCGCCGTCCTGACCGGCGTCCGCGCAAGTCTGGTCAAACTGTTTCTGATCGCTGCCATATATCCCCCTCATAATTACGCTTCACACAATCGCTCTCACATTTTCTCACATTCCGCCAGAAGCTTAAGCGGCTCCTCCCGCAGGTTTCTGTGTATTCCCGCAAAAGCCGTTCCTACGGTAAACAGGAAAACAATCCCCCCGCAGACCACCGATATCCGCCAATCCGTCTGTGTCAGATAGGCAGACTTTGCGATACCGCTCCCGTCTGCGTTCTCATCCTCCATCTCCGCCTCATTCTCTTCCATGGTGAACTGCACTTCCCCGTTGCTAAACCGGGTGTCGAAGGTTTCCGCGGACGCCATCTGCAATACCGCCCGCCCCGCGAAAAACTGTCCCCCGAAGCCGCCTGCCATACTGCCCGCAAGGGCGATCACAAAAACACCCGCAAGAAGAGAGCTGGCGCACGCAGCTTTCGTCATGCCAAGACACCGCTCGATGGCAGTCTGCCTTTTCTGCTTCGTGATCAAGAGATGGCAGAAAAAGATAACGATACAAACTGCACTGACAACGCCTGTCGTCAGTAAAACAGCTGACATGGTCTGCATGTTTTTCAGCCCGCCCTCCAGCTTACTGTAGCCGCCGTCGTAAAAGGTAATCTCCACATGATCGACCCCCTGCGCCTCCCACAATCTTTTATAATTCTCGATGCTCTCGCTGCCGTTGGGAATCCGGAAGGAAGTGGTGTATCCCTTCATGGGTCCGTAGTACGCAATGTTATCCTCGTTGCTGTTTTTGATGGAAGCCGTAGGGATAAATACCTCGTTCCTCGCCAGCATATATCCCCAGCCGCCTTCAAACGTGCCGACACCCACATCATAGATGCCCTTGATCGTATAGTCGCTCTCCTCAAAAACCTCATACACCCCGCCGTCTGCTTTCAGCCTCCCGCCCCAGTCACCCATACCGCCCAGATTCGCGCAAGTCGCGTAGTTGGCATAGCGCAGCGCCAGATGCAGGGGATCACCCACCCGCAGTCCGTTCACCCTTGCAAAGGCGGCAGAAATCAGACACACCTTGTTTCCCTGCTGATAGTCCTCCTCCGAAAAGAGTTCCCCCTCCGCAAGATACGCCTGTTTGTTGTAAAACGCCATGACCAGATTCAGATCCTCCGTCGCCGTCACGGGAAAGGACAGATGCTTTGAGCCGCGCAGCACACATTCCTCACAGAGCCGCAGCCAGTCCTGCCCCTCCTTCGTCTCGTAAAATCCCGGCGTCACCTCCGCGATCCAGTCCCCCGTCAGATCGGTGGGCAGCCTGTTTCCCTCCGCGTCAGCCTGTGTGGAGTAAGGTCCTTCCAACGGCTCGTATTCAAATTTGGCTTCGGCGCCGTTTTCAGCCCAGTCGTGGGCAAACCCGTCCGCCAGCGCCATCACATAAGTCTTATCCGCATACAGCGGTTCCGGGTTGTCATTGTTATGGTCGCACAGATAAAAGTAGAAAACATTGGGCGGATATGTGCTGTACAGCACATTCTTTAGCTCCATCTTCACGGGACCCGCGGGCACGCAGTCTTCAAACGGGGATGCCTCCACCACCATAAACTGCCATAAACCGCCCTCCCACTCTTTAAACGCATAGTCCTGCGGCAGCGCCTCGTAGTAAGCGCGCTGCTCCGGCCCGCTCAGATACCCCGCACCCTCGAAGTCCAGCACATCAGGGGAAATGGTCTCCCCGTAAACCGCCCGGTTATAATACCGATAGTCTGCAAGATCCGCATACCAGACCGCCTCCTGTTGCGTCCGCTCCGGCGTCTGCTCCACCGTGCCTATGGTCACAAAGATCTCCTCAAACCGCCGCAGATTGTCCCCGCAGAGTTTCCAGAGACTTGCTCCCGCACAGACAAGCGCCACCGTAAAGGATAGCAGCAGGAAAAAGAGCGCCGTCTTAATAGGTGTCCGGACAAGTCTTTTCAAACTGTTTCTAATCATTGCCACATACTACCTCCTCATTCGGAGAATGCTCACATTGTCTTCGTCAGCATCTCCATCACACTCAGCCTGTGGAGTGCCAGAATCGCCATCGCTGCCCCGGAAAGAAAGGCAAGAAAGAACATCGAACCCGACAGGACCAGCACACCCACCGCAGGGCGCAGGAAAATCGCCGCCAACAGACTCCCCAAAAGACAGGCCGCCGCCTCCACAAGCGCCGTCTCCCCAAAAAGCAGGAAGAAGCTTCGACCCCGCCCCGTCCCGAGAGAGCGAAGGAGCGCATACTCCTCCCGCCTGCTCTGCAGGGAGAGATAACTGCAAAGATACCCGATAAAGATGACAATCGCCACAAGAAACGGCAGCATCCCCCGAAGGAGCGCCAGATTCTTCGACAGCGTCTCCGCGGAGCGGATAAACGCCTCGTCCATGATTGTCAGCGCATTGCCGTCCGTGCGATGTCTGGCACGGGTGATCACCGACAGAAACTTCACCTCGTCGTGCATCTGCGCTTTCAGCGCATTGAGCTGAAACGGATCCTTCACCGTAAAAGAGCCGGAGTCCGCATAAAAATCAATGCCCTGACTGTGATATGCCCCGCGCATATAGTCAAGAGGAAGGATGACCTCCGGCGGCACCCAGTTCCCCCTGTATTCCCCAATCTGCATACTTCCCACAATCCGATATGTATCCGTGATCAGCGGCTCGATAAAGATCTCGCTTCCCTCCAATGCATAGCGGTAGTAAAATACGGTTAACATAACATCATCCCCAAGACGCAGCCCCTTCTCCTCCATAAGAGCGGCATCCAGAATACATACCTTTTCTGTCGTCTCAAGAATGTCCGCGTCCACGCCAGCAAGCCAGGTGATTTCCTCCCTCTTCATGCCGGATACGCCCTCCGGCGCGTTCATGCCCATACCGTAATGGTTCAGATTTTCTTTATATTCCTCCACGGTAAACGCGCCGAACCCAAATTTCAGGCGCACGGTAAAAACCGGGTCCTTCACATACGCGGATTCCCGCACGCCCATCATGCGGTCTTCCCGGATCGTCATGCCCTCCCGCTGGGAGCCGTTCAACGTGCTGATCCGCGCCGTGACCTCGAGCACATTGGGGAGGTCCGCAAGCTGTTTCTCCGTGCTGTCCATATTGCCCGCGTAGACGTCCAGAATCAGAACGGTCATCACACTGATCAGAATATGCAGGATGCTCTTTTTTCTGTGCCGCACAATATTTCTGACGGTCTGCCTCATAAAAAACTTCATGCTTTTTCCTCCGTGTCAGAGCAGTTTCCTTTGTCCTGCTATCCTATTTCTTATGCCGGTTCTTATTGTACGCTTCGCTTTCCCACACACGTTTCAGCTCGGCGTAACACTTTCCGTCCTCCTTGGTCAGTTCCAGCTCCAGAGCCGCCTGCCGCTCCAGATTCTCATCCACGATCCAGAGACGGAACGCGCCCTGCATGACCTTTCCCGCGTCCTCCTGACGCTCCGGCGCCACCCACCACTCAAGTTTGTCTCCAAATACCAGAATATCATCATCCCGGATCATCACCATCTGCCTGTCATAGACATAGTGTTCCGGCAGCTCCACCCGAAAGGTGCATTTATAGGGATAATAGGTGCACCGCCCTGTCTCGTCAAAATCCTCGTCAGTCCATGCCGCTTCATACGGCTCCCTCTTCAGTTGGATCCGCTCTCCCTCTTTCAGTTTCTGCCAGCCATGCTCTTCCGTGGCGGCATAGACCACCACATCATCCCCGATCATCCCGGGGTTAGCAAAAAGCAGGAGGGAAAAAAGCATACATGCCGCAAAAACCGCCGCCGGTATTCTTGGCGCAAGTCTCCTCTTTCCGCGTCTCCCCGCCGCTGCGCCCGCTATGATGCGTTTTCTCGCAGACTCGTCCGGCACGATCCGCGAGACTGCCCCGCGCAGGCGGCTCTCCATCGCACTTATTACTATTTCATTTTCTGCCTTTTCCCTTTCTGCCATTCTTTTTTCATCCCACTCTCTTACTTCCATGACACGTCTCTCCTTCCTCAAACATGCCTTCCCTGATTCTAAGTACGTGTTATCCCGTCTCCTGCAAAAGCCTCTTAAGCTTCTCCCGTCCCCGCTCCAGACGTTTTCTGACCGCGGACTCCGAGAGCCCGAGCATCCCCGCTATCTCCCTTCCCTGATACCCTTCCACATAGTGCAAAAGCAATACCTCCCTGTATTTGGAGGGCAAAAGCAGAAGGCTGTCCATCAGCTGCGTTTCCTCCTCCTTTTCGTAGTATCTGGAAAGCTGCTCCACCGAGATTTTCGGATGGTTTTTGTAAAAGCGCAGCCTGTTTTTACAGAGATTGCTGTCCACCCGGATCAGCCATGCCTTCCGATGTTCCTCCGTCTCAAACAATTTCCCGCTCTCCAAATGTTCCATATATTTAATCAGTGTATCCTGCACCACATCCTCGGCGTCAAAGGGGTTTTTCATCATCACAAAGGCAATACGGTAAAGCATATTTCCGTATACCCCGAAAATCTCCTCCACGCTCCGATCCTGGCTGTCCGTCCTCTTCTCCAACATGTCACCGCCTTCGGGCGTCCCCGTCTTTTCTTCCGCTTTTCATAACTCCTGCTACTAATAAAACACACAGCGGCATAAAAATGTGACACCCGCCACCTATTTTTTTACGTTTCCCTGTTGCGCTTCCTGTACTCCTTCGGGGAACAGCCCACCCTTTTTAAAAACTGCCTGTTAAAATTGGAAAGATTGCTGTAACCGCAGGCAAAAGCAATATCCGCGATCTGCTCCGTACTGTCACTGAGCGCTTCGCATGCGGCACGGATCCGAAGCTGGGTCAGATGCTCGATGGCGCCGATCCCCACCGCCTTTCGAAAACACCTCATAAAATGGCTCTTGCTCAGATGCACCAGCCCCGCAAGCCGCTCTACTGTAATATCTTCCCTGAAATTCTGCGCCATATACTCGAGCGCAGGGCGGATGGCCTCAGTCTCATCCTCCGCGCCATTCTTCTCAAACAGGATCTCCCCTCTCTCCTCCAGAATCCAGATAAGCCTCAGGAGCTCGCTTTTCAGCAGCAGGTCAGAACGGGCCGAATTGCCGCGCACACAGGAAAAAATCCGCGCTGCCAGAGGCCTTAACTCTTCATACTCAGCCATCCCCCTTCGGATACAGACATTCATGCGGATATTTCCTTTTATGATCGGGCGGATGCACTCATTGGTACAGCGGTCACCGCTCCCGGCCCCAAGCATCGCCGGGCTGAATACAAGCGCATCGTACACCAGCATTCTTGCATCATCCCCAAAACCATCGCCTTCACGGCTGTCATCCCCAAAACTGCCGTCGCCCCCGTTATCCGGCTTCACCGCTGCCGCAGTCCCTGCCTCCAGGTACGTCTTATGCTCCCTGCACGGATAGGCGGCGTGCAGCATATTAGGCGGTATGAGCAGCAGTTCCCCCTCCCCCGCCTCCAGCTTCCTGCTGCCGCAGATAAATTCTCCCCTTCCATGCAGGATATGAATCAATTCAAACTCACTGTGCCAGTGCATGGGCACATTCACAAACCACTCCGGCATCCTGCACTCGTAATAGCTGTAGGGTATCCATGTCGTGCTGTGCTGTCTCTTTTCCTGTGTCTCCCTGTTCGGCGTCATAGTCTCTCCTCCCCGGTTTTCCCTGCCCGCTATCCAAAATCCCCCCGCAGCGGTATCGACAATTATTTTTAGTCTCCTCGTATTTATAATAGAAAAGTATCATTAAGAGGTAGCATTTCAATAGCATTTCGCGTCCCAATAATAATATTATACTATTACAGCCCGCATTTCTCAATCGTTTAAGTAAGCTTTCGGGAACGGGGCAAAAACTTTGTTAAAATTGACACAGACTAAGAAGCAGAATAAGAAAAGGAGGCAGATTATGACATTCGAAAAAGATAACGGCGCACTGGTATGCCGCCGAATGGGTGAGACGCTGCGGATCGAGCCCTGGGGAAAAGATTCCTTCCGGGTACGCGCGGCCATGGCGTCTGACTTTACCGGGAACAACTGGGCGCTGACCGAAACAGTAGAAAAAAGTAACGCACAGATTGCCATCGAGGAGGAGGACCACTGGGTAGGCGACGGCACCATCGACAGACGTCCAATCGCCTCCATTGTAAACGGCAGGCTGAGGGCCGTTGTCAATTTCGCGGGCGTCATCTCCTTTTACCGTGACCACAGACTGATCCTGCGGGAGTATTTCAGGAACTACGACGGCACGCTCTCAAAAGAAAGCCGCTGCTTAAAACTGGTCAACCGGGAATGGAAAGGCGTGATCGGCGGCAGCGAGTATTCCCTGAATGTAAAATTCGAGAGCGACAAAAAGGAAAAAATATTCGGCATGGGACAGTACCAGCAGGACTGTCTTGATTTAAAGGGGTGCGTCTTAGAGCTTGCCCAGCGCAATTCACAGATTTCCGTCCCCTTCGCCGTCTCCTCCCTCGGTTACGGTTTCCTCTGGAACAACCCCGCCGTGGGACGCGTCAGCTTCGGAAAAAATTACACAGAATGGATCGCCCGGGCTACAAGGGAGATGGATTACTGGATCACCGTGGCGGATGCGCCGAAGCAGATTCTGGAAAACTATACCGTCGTCACGGGACGCGCGGAAATGTTCCCCGAGGATCTGATGGGACTGTGGCAGTGCAAGCTGCGCTACCGCACACAGGATGAAGTTTTGAGCGTTGCCCGCCAGTATCAGAAAGAAGGGATCAAAATCGACCAGATCGTTATCGACTTCTTCCACTGGACGGTGCAGGGAGACTGGAAATTTGACGAAAAATACTGGCCCGATCCAAAGGCAATGGTAGACGAGCTGCACGAGATGGGGATTAAAGTCATCGTATCGGTATGGCCCTCCGTTGACCGCAAGAGCGAAAACTTCGGTCCCATGATGGAACGCGGCCTGCTCATCAAAACCGAGCGCGGTGCGGCGCAGACCTACGACTATCAGGGCGACTGTGTGGAGATTGATCCTTTTAACCCCGAAACCCGCAAATATGTGTGGGATGTCTGCAAAAAGAATTATTATGATTACGGCATCGACGCTTTCTGGCTGGACAACTCCGAGCCCGATTACGGCGTGTACGACTTTGAAAATTACCGTTACTCTGACGGCCCCGCGCTGGCGGTAAGCAACCTCTATCCGCAGATGTACAGCCGCGTATTCTACGATGAAATGACTAAGCTGCAGCGGGAACCTGTAGTGAATCTGCTGCGCTGTGCCTGGGCCGGCTCCCAGAAATACGGCAATGTGGTATGGTCGGGCGATGTGCCGAGCACCTTTGAAGCCTTTGCCGACCAGCTCCAGTGCGGTCTGAATATGGGACTTGCCGGCATTCCGTGGTGGACGACGGATATCGGCGGCTTTATGACAGACGATGTGAACGACCCGGATTTCAGGCAGCTTCTGATCCGCTGGTATCAGTTCGCCGTGTACTCTCCCGTGCTTCGCATGCACGGAGACAGGGGGCCTTACAATATCCCGCCCCTTGACGACCGCGACTGGGGCGGCGGCTATCTCCATACCGGCCAGCCAAACGAGCTGTGGAGCTACGGCGAGGACAATTACGCCATTATGAAGAAATATTATGACGTCCGCATCTCACTGCACGACTATATCAAAGGGCTGTACAAAGAAGCCCACGAGAACGGTTCCCCGCTCCTGCGTACCATGTTTTACGAATTCCCGGAAGACGAAAAGTGCTGGATGGCGGAAGACCAGTATATGTTCGGCGGCCGGTTCCTCGTGGCACCGATCCTGCACCTGAATGAATGGAGCCGCGAAGTCTATCTCCCCGCCGGAACATGGAAACTGACCTCCACAGGCGAAGCCTTTGAAGGCGGGCGCACAGTCAGCGTAGATGCGCCGCTCGACTATATGCCTGTATTTGAACGCATCTAAACACACAAAAAGAAGGATGGAACTGACAGGAAACCCTGCATTCCATCCTCCTTTTATATGTTTATAACCTTCTCTCCCTTTAAATCTTATTTCTCCGGCAGCGAAAACTTAGCAATCAGCTCGTCTAAGGAAATTGCCTGCGCTGACAGCTCCTCGCTGGTAGCCGAAGACTCCTCGGCAACCGCCGCGTTGGTCTGGATAACGTCGGAAATCTGATCGACACCCAGCTCAGCCTCCTTCATGGTAGCCATCTGGTTCGACGAAATGGTGCTGAGTTCCTTCGAGGACTCCGCAACCTTTCTGATGCCTTCCACCACAACAGCCAGAGACTCAACCGCGCGCTCCGCTACCTTATTGCCGTTCTCCACCTCTCTCATGGTGCCTTCAATCAAAGCTCTGGTGTCCACAGCGGACTTGCTGCTCTGCTCCGCAAGCTGCCTGATCTGGTCAGCCACAACAGAGAAACCACGTCCCGCTTCTCCCGCTCTCGCCGCCTCGATGGACGCATTCAGGGAGAGCATATTTGTCTCAGACGCAATATTTTCAATCTCCGAAATAATATTTCCGATCTTATGGGAAGCCTCGCTGATACGGCTCATCGCTTCCACCATTTCTTTCATGTCATCACTGCTTCGGTCAGCCACATCCGCATATTCCTGAGACTGCTTGTAGGCATCCTCCGCAGAATCTGCAGCTCTCCTTGCCGCCTCCGAAATCGTCGTGATCGTCGCGTGCAGCTCCTGCACCGCGCCCGCCTGCTCTGTCGCTCCCTCGGCAAGGCTCTGGGACGTATCTGCAAGATTGGAGGAACCTGCGGAAACCTGCTCCGAGGACATACCGATATAGCGGAGCGTATCGACCATGTTGTCCCTCAACTGCTTCAGGGAATCGAATATCTGACGGAATTCTCCCTTGTACCGTTCGCTGTCCTTTGAACGGATGATAAAATTGGAATTGGACATCTCGCCCAAAATATATTCCAGATCATAAATAACGAAAATAAGCGTTTCAGACATTTCCTTCGCCGAACCGATGATATCAGCTACTTCGTCCTCCGCCTGTGTCTCCGGGAACGGCGAGGACAGATCGCCCTCAGCAAAGAGCTCCAGTCTGTCGCTCAACTGAATCAGCGGTGCGGAAATGTTTTCTGCTATGTTTCTTCCCAGCCGGATGGAAGTGAAAATCGCTACAAGGATAATCACCGCAATCGCTATCGCAAGTACAATACAGACAACTGTCAGTATCGTGGATGTACTGTTTCCGCGATCCACCTTGATATCCATAATTTCAATCAGGTCGTCATTGATATCCTCATAAAGCGGTGCCAGTTCATTGATCGCCCTTGCCTGTGCGATCTCGCACTGCTCTCTGTCTGTAACGCCGCCCTGCACGATAATCTCATTGTCAAGCGCCCAGTAGGCGGGCAGCTTTGAATTGATATCCGCGTATACTTTCTTATTCTCTTCGGACACCATAGCCTTTTCCAACGCTTCAAAGCTGGAAGTGAAGTTTTCTATACTCTCCGTGTGAGACGCTTTCAGACTCTCTATAACGGCTTCGTCATCATAACCGATGACGCCCCGCATTGTGGATCTCGTCTCAGCGAAATAGGTCATCGCTTTACCCACGTCACCCTGCGCAAACCCATAAACCTTCAGCGCGTTTGAGTAACTCAGCGCCACAATAATCATGGCAACCAACGCTACCAGCGCAACCAGGGCCGGAATCCCTGACGCGATCACAAAGCCCCGTACCAGGCGTTCCTTAATTCGATACTTATTTAACTTCTCGTACATCACTATTCCCTCCTACACACTGCCATAGAACCGTTCAAAGCACTCTCCCCTGTCAGAAACTTTTCCGTCCTCTGAGACTTCGATCAGACTTGCAGCAAATGGTCAGACATGAAACAAAGCTGTCATTACACCGCTCATCCTACGGCTGTACAGTCGAGAATAATGAAACGCTGCATTTCTACTTTAGAAAACCGACAATTCCCCGTGCTTTTGTCTGAGTTATTTTTTACATTCTCAATTATAGCACTTTTCACAAAAAAAACCATATACAAACTGCTAAAATGTGTAAAAATCGCTTTCCGGGATTTTCTTGTTTTGTATAATGAATATATAGTATTCACCCCCTCCCCTTAAAAAGTGCAAAATTGAGGCAATATTGCAAAAAACTCTTGCATCCCGCCTACAAATAATAGTAAAATATAATTAAGTATATCAACACACACAGAAAACACATCATCCTTTAGGAGCTGTTACGAATTTACTTAGCAAATGATGCAGTATAAGAAGATTGATACGAATCAGACGGCAGGATTCATTCTATAACAGTTCCCTGGTGGGGGAAGGAGATGCTATTATGGGAATAGGCGGAATCACATCAACAAACAGTATGTCGGTCATGCAGATGACTTCGACCAGCTTAAAAGATCACAAAAGCAAAGGCATTGAAAACGAAATAACGAACGTGCAGCAGCAGATACAGAAGCTCTCTACCGAAGAAGAGCTTTCGGCCAATGAAAAAGCAGACGAACGGAAGAAACTGCAAAAGGAAAAGTCCAGCCTTGACACAGAGCTGAAACAGCACGAGGAAGAGCTTCTCCGTTCGCAGAGAAGAGAAGCCATGCTTGCCGAACTGCGCAAGGAGCAGAATCCGGCAAAGGAAGAAGATGCCGAAGATGAATTGCAGGAGTCGGTGACATCCGCAAATACTGCAGAGAAGGAAAATCCGTCGGCTGACGGGCAAAAAGAGCAGTCCCGGCAGCCGGGAGCCGTCATCAGCCAGAACAGCGACGGCACCGTAATCCTGAAGGGAATCATGGATCCTGCTGAAAACAGGGCGGCCGAGACACAGACCGATCCGGCCAAAGAAACAAAGGAAAACGCCACAGCAGCGGCGGAGAAGGAGAAAGAGGACGAGGCCGAATCTGATCCGGCTGCAGAGTTTAGACCGACCACTGAGGAAATGCATGCTATGGCATCGGCAGATTCCTCCATGCAGATCGCGGCTCGTCAGGGAGCTCTTGTCACCAAAACTGACGACGGCATAGCTGTTTTAAAGGGCGAGATTAAACTGGATGAGTATCGCGGCACAAATACAGACAGAAAGCAGGCCGAGCTGGAAAAAATGCAGAAACAGAGCCTGCGGGAATCGGCATTTCAATTCTCCCTTCTGAACGAAGCCGACAGTTCCATGCAGGCGGCGGCGGAAACTGACAAGACAGCCAAAGTCGGCGCACAGGCAAATGCCGAGAGGACGTTCCATGTCAGCGGCCTGAGCGCTTCCCTGCCGGAAGAACAGGCGGCACAGCAGGGATTTCAGGTTTCCATAGCGTAGTTATTATAACCATATAATGGTTTTAAAAAGGAGTACAGGCGGGATTGCCAAAATCCAGCCTGTACCTTTTTCGTTTGCGTCAATTCCTGTTATCCGATACCTACGCCCAATCCCCGACTTAAAAAGCCCGCCGTTATACCAGACTGGCCGCCTAATCGTGCTCCACCAGCATCTCATAAGTCACCCCATACTTCTTTGCGATATCACCCGCATAGGACATGCCCTCCGGCGGCGCCATTGCGATTTTGAAGGAACGGTTGCCACCGTCCGCCTTTACAATAAGCGAAACTGCCTGCACAGCATCGTATGGCCGGTTCAATTCTTCCAGCTCAAAGGCAAGCTTATGCATGTGGGTGTTGTAAATGGTTCGGACTCCCTTTGAAAGAATCGCCCTGACCGCATCCTTTGCTATGAAATACCCCTCCTCAAAAGAAGTCGTGGAAAACGTCTCGTTGAGCAGCAGCAGGCTGTTTTCTGTGCTGTCCGAATAAATCTGCCGAAACCGCCTGCACTCTTCGCCCAGCCGTCCCAGATCCATGGTTTTGTCTTCGTCGGCCGGAAAATGCGTGTAAATACAGTCAGCCGGCTGGAATACGAAGGACTCCGCCGGCACGAAAATGCCGCCCTGCGCAAGCGCAAACAAAAGGCCGACCGCCTGTGTGACCGTCGTCTTCCCGCCCCGGTTCGCGCCTGTCAGTACATAGACCAGATGCGCTTTGTCAAAGTCCAAATCATTTGCAACGACCGTCTCCTGCTTCTGCGCGACCGCCGCCGCAAGCTTCAGGTTGTAAAACGCTTTCGCGCGCATCACGCGCTCTCCCGCTTCTTCCGCCGCCAAAGTCCCCTTGCAAAAGCGCAGTCCCTGGCCGCTTAACTTTTCTATGTACTGTGCAAAGCGGACATAGTAAATAAATTCCGGGATCAGGTCCGTAATCTCCGTGATGGTCACAGACACATATCTGTCCAGCACGCTTTTCAGCTTTTTTACGACCGCCGAGAGCATCTGGTTCGTGACACGGTTCATATACCGCGGCACGTCCTCCATCATATCGCCCTCGGGGATCAGCGCGATTCCCCGGACAGGAATGATATCCGGCATTTTGGCCGTCTCGGCGGCAAAGGGATGAAACTTATACTCTTCCTTCCACTCCGTGTCCGGCTTTACGGCTTCCTTCATGGAAATTTTTTCGCAGAAGTGATCAAGGATATTTGATTTGGTAAAATATCTGCTGTTGATGGAAATCAGTCCGATCCCGTCCGCCTCAAAGCGGTCGTTTAAGTTGATGCCCACCGTAACGCTCTTAAGCTCCGCCGTCGTTGCCCGCAGAGCGGCAATATCCTTCTTCAATTCCGAAAACCCGTTATCATGGTATAACCCGTCAACATATTCCTTTAAATGAAGCAGCCCCTCCGAGTGCACCTGCGCATCCGAAAGACTTTTGAAAATAGCTTCCACACACTGGATATAGTCCTTCATTTCATCCAGACGGTGCATGAGGTCCCACACATTCGCCGCCTCCTCAAAAGTCTTGCCGATACTCCCGTAATCGCGCAGGAAATTGATCTGATCCAGAATGCGCAGCATCTCGTCCCGCATCGCCTCATTTCGGTAAATGTCCTCGAAAACGTCGCTTCGGTACTTCGTCACCTCGGGGCTGTCCGTCATTTTGGAAAGAATGGAAAGAAACAGCGTGCGCTCCTGCTTCTTCTCCGTGACCTGTTCGCACAGATAGTCCAATCCCAGATCGTGTATGGACGCCTCCGATAAGACTTTATAGTCCGGCGTAAATCCGGGCGGCGATAACAGACTGATGGCTTTTTCGTTATGATTCATGGCGGTTCCTCCGGCGGTTGTTTTTTCCCTTATACTTCCCTATGCTCCATTCTACATCAATTACCCCTCAAAGGAAACAGAAACCGCCCATCACAAAATAAATCTTCCCCTCATTTCAAAAGTGTGATATAATACCGTCGGCTTTAGGAATCATTGCAGGGACATAAACAGGACAAAAGCAAGAGACGTAAGATGACAGACAAGGGAAAACGTAGCTTAATCAGCATATTTATAATCTTATCGCTGCTCTTCGCGGGCATGTATGTAATTGCAGACCCGGCAGAAGATTTCTTTGCGTCCGGCTTGACGGGAACTATATCCGAAAACCTCGCTCCTGTCCACTCCGATACCTATAACGACGCGATCGGCACGACAGAGCTTCCCGCCATACAAAGTATGGAACTGCAGGCGCGGTCAGGGTATCAGCAGCAGTACAGGGAAGTCAATGAGTCCCTTTCTCTGCCCTGCCTCGGCATTGATTCTGTATCAAAGGGAAAATTTCATAGAAACCATACGGCAACATATTTATTCTGCCAGACACAAAATGAGCGGATTACGGAATCCGTCTATCAGTCTGACGGCAAAAAGCGAATCTAAAACTGTATCTTTACAAATAGGAAATGCATCATTTAATAACAGTTTTAGAAAGAAGGGAAATATATGTTGGCACAGGTTGTTGCAGTAATCATTTTTATTGCAATGTTTCTTTTTATTGTGACCGAAATTGTGGAAAGACATGTAGTTTCGCTTGTCTGCGCACTGTTGACGGTCCTTTTTGTATTTGGTCTGGGAATGCACAGCATGACGGCGGTGATCGAGACGCTGAACATTAAGAGCATTTTTACGCCGGAGTTCTGGTATCTGTCGGGCGAGACGGCAGGAAGCAGCACCGGCATCAACTGGGAGACGATCCTGTTTATCTTCGGCATGATGGTTATGGTGGAGGGCATGGCGCGCGTCGGCTTTTTCAGATGGCTCTGTATGCGCATCGCTAAACTTGTGAAGTATCAGGTGATACCGCTCTTTATCACCTTTATGATCTTATCAACCATACTGGCAATGTTTATCGACAGCATCACCGTGATTCTGTTCTTGGCCGCCGTGACGATAGAGCTCTCGCAGCTTTTGAAATTCAATCCGGTCCCCATGATCCTGTCCGAGATTTTCTGCGCGAATCTGGGCGGTTCGGCTACCATGTGCGGCGATCCGCCCAATATTATCATCGGTACCTCGCTTGGGTATTCTTTTACGGACTTTGTGACAAACACGGGCGTGATCGCAGGCGTCTGCCTGATTGCGGTACTGTTTTATTTTTATCTGATCTTTCACAGGGAACTGAAAGGGAACGCTTCAGAGACCGTGGATTACAGCAGCCTGCCAAGCCCGGAATCCACCATTACCGACAAAAAGGGATTTGCGGTGAGCTGTGTGATCTTTGCCGCCGCGGTTGTTCTCCTGGTCACCCACGCGCAGACAGGACTTACCGTTTCCACAATCGGCTGTCTTGTGGCGGCTGCCACCTTGATCACCTCATGGAAATATGCCGCACAGTTATTAAAAAAAGTGGACTATAAAACGCTGCTGTTCTTCATCGGCCTGTTTGTCGTGATCGGCGGACTGGAACAGACGGGAATCCTGGAGATCATGGCGGGATTTATCGGCAGGATCAGCGGCGGAAACGTCATGGTCATGGTCGCAATCATCATATGGCTGTCCGCGGTTGTCAGCGCCTTTGTGGATAATATCCCGTTTGCCACCACGATGATACCGATCATTAAGAGTCTGTCCGCTGCATACGGCGTCGATCTGTCCATGCTCTCCTGGACGCTGGCAATGGGGACGGATATCGGCGGAAGCGCCACCCCCATAGGCGCATCGGCAAATGTGGTCGGCGTCGCGACGGCATCGCGGGAAGGTTATGTGATCAAGTGGGGACTTTACTGTAAAAAAATGATGCCGGCAACGATACTTGTTGTCCTGCTATCCATGCTTTTGATTTATTTCCGATATTTATAAGGGGAGGTGGAACGAATGGAAAAGCAATTGATTATTTCCGTTGGAAGGGAGTACGGCAGCGGCGGGCACGAAATCGCGGAGAAACTGGCGAATCACTATGGCATCCAGCTGCTCGACCACAATCTTCTCGACGAGATTGCCGCAAAAAAGAACGTGAAGATGGATCATTTGAGAGAATTGGATGAGAAACATAAAAATCCGCTGTCTTCCAGGACAGTGAGAGGTTACAGCAGTTCGCCCGAGGAAAATCTGCTGTACCTGCAGTTTGACTATCTTCGGGACAAGGCGGATTCAGGGGAATCCTTCGTGATCGTAGGGCGGTGCAGCGAGACGATCCTGAAACAGTATGAAAGCATGGTATCCATATTTATTCTTGCCGACCGCGAAAAGAGGACCGAGCGCATCATGCGGCTGTATCACCTGACCGAAAGTGAGGCCGTCAAAAAGATCCGCGAGAAAGATACGAGCCGCAGACGCTACCATAACAGTTTCTGCGTCGGGAAATGGGGCGACTGCCGAAATTACGACGTCTCCCTAAACAGCAGCAAACTTGGCATCGACGGTTCCGTCAAACTGCTGACAGAGTATATTGACAGGCGGAGACAATAAACATGCGAAAGCTGCCGGCGCGCCCGATTCAGGGCGCCCCCGGCAGCTCCATTCCTACTCTAAAATCCCCGCCATCTTCTCTATCATCTCGTCTTCCTTCAGCCGGAACTTGATCTCCACCCTTCTGGATGCCGGCATATCCACCTCCTCCGTCGGGCTGCCGAAAGCGTCCTTCTTGTAAACCGGGGTGCTCCACGATTTCCCGTTGACGGTAAGAATTTTCTGCAGCTGCTCAATTTCCTTCTCACTGAGCCCGTTTCTTTTGTTCAGGCAGAAATCCGCCACGGCTTTGGCGCGTTCGTAGGACAGTTCCATATTGCTCTGGTAGCCGCCGTCCGTGTCCGTATGTCCCTCAATGATGATCTCCGCAATGTACTCCCGGAACTGGTCCTGCAGCAGTACATCCAGATACATCGGGATGATATTCTTTAACGTCTCCCTGCTGTCCGCGGTGAGGGAAGCGCTGTTGTAGCGGAAAAGCACATCGGAAGAAAATGTGATGGAACCCGTCTGGGCGTCCACTTTCATCGTGGAATTGCTGAAAGCCGACTGCAGCGCCCCGATGATATCCGTGCGGATACCGACAATATCCTGCAGTTCCTGTTTGGTCGTTGTCAGCTCCTGTCTGGCATCCTCGATCTCCAGATAGGCGTTGTTTAGTTCTTCCTGCGTCAAAGCCGCCTGATCGTATGCCTGCTGCAACTGCGCCAGAGAAGAGGCAAGCTCCTCGTTTGACTTCTCCAGTTCCGCCTTGGAGAGCTCTAAGTCCGCTATGGTCGCATCCAGCTCGCTCTGCGCCGCGTTCAGTTCCAGCCTTGTCTGATCCAGGTCATCCGTTTTCTGCCTGTAAACGGCAAGGGTGATCGCTATCATCAAAATGAAAATCAACAGAAGCGCCGCCATCATATCCGAGTAGGACTGCCAGTAGCTGTGCTCCGCAAAAGCCTCCCTATTCCTGCTTCTATTTCTCATATAAGTTCCTCATCTGTTCAAATGTATAGATCTGGCTGCTGATTTCATCGCTCATGTCGCTGCACGCATCCGCCAGCATTTTCTTCTGCTCCTTAAGCTCCCCCGCAAATGCTTCCTGCCTTTCCATGACGTTCGCCAGCGCCTCCTGCACGTTTCGGTTTACCTCCACCAGCGCGGTGACCGCCTCCACCATCTCCGCCGCGCCTGCCGCGCTTGCCGCCTGTGACTCTCCCGCGCTCTTTAAGACATTTCCCAGTTTCTGAAAGTCCGTGTCCAATGCTGTCTGCATCTGCACCGTAAACTTGTCCACGATACGCTCCACGCCCGCCGTCTGTTCCATCGCGTTCCCTTTCAGCAGTTCAAGCATCTGCTTTAAGGAATTTGCCATTCCCGCCTGATACACGAGCATCGTCGCCGCGTTCTCATCTTCTTTCAAGGCGATTGGCTGTGCCGTCTGACGGAACACATCCAGAAATTCATGCAGCATATCATAGGCATCCGACATAATGCTCCGATACACCACATTGAACACCAGTGAAAAAAAGATACCGTACACCGAAGTGTGAAACGCCACTTTCATACCCGAAAGCAGGGAACCCACATTGTCGGAGATGGAAAAAATGTCGTCGCCGCTGAAGGCGCCCATCCCCATGGAGAGTCCCAGAAACGTCCCCAGAATCCCCAGACCCGTAAGCGTCCCGGAAACCCCGGAATTGAAGAAGTTCATACCTACCCTGTCCAACAGGTCCTCATTGATATATTCCCCCAGATCGCAGGAGGATGCGGCGCTCCTCCTGGTCTTTGCACCTCTCACCCGCAGACGGTACTTATCAAACGCCTCCTGTAACTGTGCCTCTTCAAAAACCTTGTCATTATCCTTATAATTTCCCCAGAGATTTTTTCCGCCGGACTCCTTATATTCCTTCTGCAGACGGATCACAGCGTCTTCCAGATCATAAATGACTCTGTTAAGCCTCCCGAAGCTGACGGAAGATATGATAAATACAATCCCGATCACAATCAGAAAGCCGACGTTGATCGAAAGATTTACAACGGAAATCTCTTCCCCCGTAAACACGCCGTTCAGATACAAAACAAAAGCCACCACAATGACATACAAAAAATACAGTACATAATACAGCCTGCTCTTCATCCGTATTCTCCCGTCCTTTTCCTAAAGTTGATACCATTCGTATTCCTGTTACCGCAGGATTGATTCCCACCTGTTATGACTTAAACCTATCACATTTTCATCTGAAGCGCAATCGGCTTAAGAATATCTTAAACTAACCTAAATAAAGTCTTATATCCTAATATTCATACTCAAAAGACGCCCTGTCCGTCTCAAAGGCAAAAAGCGTGCGGTTGTCCTTCCGAAAACGGTATCTGGCCCGGCATGCTGCACTTTCACGGATCGTCCTCACCATGTCCCCATGCGCCGGCGCCTTTAAGGGTTTTCCGTTTCTCTCCAGAAGTTCTGCCTCCAGTTCCATACGCCCCTGCATGATTTTCACTCTCCCGTTCCCGATTTTACCTGTCTTTGCCCCCAGATAGGTGGCAAACCGGTACTCCCGGCCATCTAGGAGCACCACGCCGATCAGTCCCCGGAAGCGGAAACCGCCCATGGGAATATCCGCCACAGACAGCATAAGCGCGCCCTCGGGGAAACTGCACTGTGTCCAGATATATTCCCTTGGAAACGACCGCCCCCTGTCTCCCTCCCAATAGCCCTGTGCACCGTCAAAAGAAAAAATCTTTCCATTGACAGACACGTTTCCCCACACCTTATGCTTCATGCTCCATATACTGTGGCGGCATTCCAGAAACGGGACAAGTAAAAACGGCCCCATGATATCGTATCTCAGAGGAAACAGCTCGCCGAACGCAAGCTTTCCCTCCACTTTCAGTCCCGGCGCGCATACCGACAGACGCATCCCCCTCTTCCCGAACCTGTTCTTTCCGACAGCAATGGTTCCGCCCCTTTTCCGAAATGCTTCCCCGGGAAAAGAAACCGTCCACGACTGCTCTTCCGTGATAATCTGCAGGGAGCATGTCCGATTCCGCCCCGTCTCGTGAACCGCCGGAATCACCGCAAGCGTCTGCGTATCGGACTGACACTTGAAATACCATCCGTAAAAATACCCACTTTTTCCTATAATCATCCCTTCACTCCTCTGCATGCTAACTCACATGATTCCGCATACGCGGAATCTCAACTCCATGCGGAGAATGCCGCTTTTCCCGTCTTTTGCAGTCTGTCTGTGCCGGACCGTCAATCAGATGCCCTTCTTTGTCAAACCGGGAACCGTGGCACGGACAGTCATAGCTTTCCTCCGCCGGGTTCCACTCCAGACGGCAGCCCATGTGGGGACAGTTGGGAACAATCCGCCCCTTTCCAGACGGCAAAAGATGCTTTGCCAGACCTTTCACCGTATAGGCACCATGCACAGCCAGCCCTTTCGCCGCCTGCGCCGTAAAAGGCCGGCTGGGTGAAAAAATATCCGCCTCCGGGCAATCCCGCCCTGTGATCAGCGCCGTCAAAATATGCGCGCTCACCATGGAAGAAGTCATGCCCCACTTTCCAAATCCCGTGGCAACATACCAGTATGGTCTGCGTCTGGAAAATCTGCCGATATAAGGCACCCCGTCCAAAGTCATACAGTCCTGTGCCGACCATCGGTACACTTCGCGGCATCCGGGATAGAGTTCCTGCGACCTGTTCTGCAGCATCCCATATCTACATCCCGCACCCGTCCTGTCCGCCGGATTCACCCCTGTCCGGTGGCTTCCGCCCCCAAGAAGCAGTAAATCGCCGCAGCTTCGAAAAGAAAGCCCGCCGGGATCTGTCCCTAAATACATGCCCTCAAGGCTCCCCGCCCCTTTCAGCGCTGTTACATAGCTCCGCTCCTGATGCATCCTGGCAAAATAGTATCCCGGCACATTGATAAAAGGATAGTGGGCTGCGAACACCACATGCTCTGCTGCCACTGTCCCCCTGTCCGTCTCCACCTTCCTGTCATCCACTTTCAGCACCTTGGACTGCTCGTACACTTCCACCTCCTCCGCCATCTTTGCCAGAAATTTCAGAGGGTGGAATCTCGCCTGCCGCGCAAACATGGTCACGCCCGCCACCGAAAAAGGCAGTTCACAGTCGGTCTCAAAAGACGCCTTTATGCCGAGCGACTCTGCCGCCTCAGCCTCCCGTTTCAGAAGCTCTGCCCCTGTCCGGGAATAAAGATATGCCGGGCACCTGACGAAACCGCAGTCGATCCCTTTCTCCCGGACCAGCCTTTCATACTCCCCGACAGCCGCCTCGTTTGCCCCGGCGTAGTGCGCAGCCATATGACTTCCGAATGTTCGGATCAGCTGGCTGTAAATGAAGTTGTGCTGGGACGTGATTTTCGCCGTGGTATTCTTTGTCTGTCCGCTGCCAATCCTGTCCGCTTCCAGCACCACGGCACGGATACCCTCTTTCTTTAAGTAATATGCCGTCAAAATTCCAGCAAGCCCCGCCCCGATGACAGCAACCGGCGCCTCCATGTCCCCCGGAAGGGGCTCCCTTTTTCTGATCTTGCTTTCGCTCACCCAGACAGATTCCATTTTTTGCCTCCCTGTTGATGGTTGATTTTGAATAGCATATGCCGATTTGTTATTTCCATTCACTTAAAGACCACAATGCCATAAAGCCTTTCATATCATCCATCCCTCTTATCTTTTCCCAAAAGAAAAACAGCGGGGAATTTCCCCGCTGCCGATAAAATGCAATCTTTCGACCAATCTAGTCAACGATCCGAAAGTTTTTTCAGTTTCTCAAGAAACGACACATAGAATGCCCGCTCCATCGCCATCAGTTTCTTTTCTTCCGCGCCCGAAGGCTGCCCGGAAAGCGGGTGATCCACCTCATAAATCCACTTCTTCACAGCGTTGATCGCGCTGCCCACAGTAGTTCCCAACAAATCAGACTCATTGAAGTCACCGTTATACCACCTGACAAAACGCTCAACTCCCATCTGTGTCATATAGGACTGTTTCCCGTCGTTGGATATCCAAAGGCCGAATACTGTTATAATTCCGCCAGTTTCTTTCTCCGCTTCCAAAAATGCCTGCCGCACTTCTTCCGGGGCGTGCTGCGCAAGGGAATCCAAAACGCGGGTAGCGTCTCTGCCAGCCGCCGCATTGCTCCGATCCTGTCCCTCCAGACCATCCTCTTCCAGAAATCCCAGAAACTTCTTCCACTCCATATATCCCCGCAGATCACCGCAGGAATACTCGGACTGCATCATATCCTTTACCGTTTTTACCCAGTCCGTTTTATCCGAAAAGCTCCATGCGCCGGCGTTTTTCTGTTCCGCGTTTTTCGCGGCTTTTGCAACTGCGGCTTTCAGCACGGTGTCCTCAAAACTTCCCTTCCCGCTTTCTTTCAGCCCGGCGGTAAACGCATAAAATTCAGCCGTGTCACAGTTCTTTGGATCAACCTTCGACACATCCACCATCCGCTCTGTCACATGCCCCGTTTTGTCCCAGATCTTTACCTTGTACACAGGATTTTCCCGATCAAAGTCCGGCGTCTTATAAACGGAGACGGACGATCCGTTCACAGGATCGGCGCTCATAAATATTGCCGTGTCCCCAGAGCTTTCGTCTGCGCCATGAAGCGTGGCTGTTACCCGCCCTGCTGCCTGCGCAGCTTGCGCCGCTCTTTTCGCGAAGTTCCCTTCTGCCGCCTTTCCCGCTGTTTTTTCTGATCCATACCAGGATGTCTGGTGGCTGGTTGTCCCTATTCCATAAATGCTCATTCTTCCAATCCCCCATAGCTGTTGTCTGCATGAACGTCTCCTGCGTTTCGGAAACGGTCTGTCATTCCCTCTGTCAATAATACGAATCAGCAGGCAAAAAAGTTTCAAAACATTTTATGAACTCCTTATTCCACACAGTCATCAATTGTTCCCCATCCATATTTCATCCCCGACACTTTATCTATAATAACCTGTTATTGATCTGTACTATATCTTTATATATAGGTCTCCGCAAATCAATCCCATGTTCGTTCACCCCATCAAACCAATCATAGATATCAATAAACAAAGCTTTACTCCAATTTTCTAACAGGGAATCCAAGGATTCTGCTATAACCAAACCATGCAGATTGACTCCAGTATCAAACACATCGTGCTCAAAAAAAACTATTTTACCATTCCTTTTATCATAACAAAATGCATCCCCGTTAGAAAATCGAAATATCGGATACCAGTTTTTTAAATCATATGTTACTATCTCTTGATTTTCTATTATGTCTCTGTCCATATCCTCTGCCAACTCACATAGCAGTTTGTGTTCCTCTCCTATTTTAGCATAAGGAACAAAATCAACAAAACCATGCAATTTTTGAGTCTTTTCTTCCCAACTTAATAAAAATCTTTTGTAATTGCAGTAAATATACTTGACTGCATCAGAAATGCCAAATTCAAACAAGTCAAGGTCATTATTCATTTTACATTCCAGAATATTACTTCTTAAAATTCTAATCGTACTATTTTCACTTCTCAGTTTTTCAGACAGTTCCTTAAAATAATCAATCATATTGACCTCTACCTACCCATTAGGAAATCCATATATTGTTTTGCTGTCTCCGAAATCAGTCTATCATTTTCCGAAATTTCCAAGACAGTAATCGAAAAATGGCATTTACGGCTGCCTGTAAAGTTTCCACCCCATCAGCACTATCCAGACATACGCCATCGTCTTTGGAATCATCAACATCCCGATCACGGGTAATATCCCACTGAACAGGACGACCGGCAGATAAAAGCCAAAGGACAGCCCCACCGCCAAGGGCATAAACCGAAACACCGCATCATCCGCTTTCTTTGCCTCCTGCGCAAAAATCACGATAATGATAACTCCCATAATTGCGAAGGGAATATTTCGTAGCACCCCAAAGAACAGCGGCTGACGGTAGGTAAGCCACTGGTTCTGCGGCAGCAGACAGAGTGCAATGCGCAGGGCAGATAACGCCCACATTGCCACCGTAAGGCTTTTTCGCCCCTTGATCTGGTAACGGTCGCGCCAGACATAATATAAAATCAGATAAAAGATCGTCATGGTGATGGACGTAATGAGTTTCCCGATTCCAAGCGCCGCCGCATTCGCCTCAAGCCCTGTCGTCCAGAGCGCATAGGAGCGCGGGATGAGATGAAAAGAATCCCCCGCGCCGAGCAGCGCCGCCATCAATCCGGCTTTCTTTACCAGCGGGTCCTTTCCTTTTATGAACATTGTAAGACCCGCTGTGATTGCAAATCCAAGATATAATACATCAAAAACGGTTTCTGCGATTGCCTGCGGCATATGTAGTCCCCCTTCTTTGTAACAACTTCTGTTCCCATTATAAGCGACAAAAAACCAGATAACTCATACGCTTGTATTTCTTCTATGTCTAAGTCGTTCTATCTGTTCTTCCGCATCTGTCCTTGGTGTATTATAATAATGCAGTTTTTCCTCCACAGTCATCTGTTTCGTCATTTCGTAATTGTGTTCCCGAATCTTGTGTATATCCTCAATCGTAAAATTCGGGCTTATTTCCAGTGTATATGCCATTACTCCTCACCTCCCAATAATACAGACGGATTCATAATATCAATATCTTTGTAGCTTTCAAGATGTGTGATTGCCCTGACGCCCTTGATTGTTTTTATATTTACAATATGCTTGAAATTCCAAGATATTATGCAGTCGCATCCATGTACAATAGCAGTTGCTATGTGTTGGCAATCATCAATGCTCTTAGGCGACAGGATGCCCATTTCTATAATCTGGTTTGCAACTCGCAAAACCTCGTCCGTGATTTCCAGTTTTGTATACTGAATCTTACTCAAATATTCATTCTTCCTGATGCAGATAACTTATCACAGAGGTATCCAAATAAATCTTCATTTTTTTCATAGACTTTTCTCCTATTAGGCAAATTGCTACATTTTTCATATCAGAACTCTATCTGTTTTCTAAGCGCCTGATTTACTTATGGCACACTAACCATTCACGGAGTTCTTTTATGTATTCGGCCCATTTCTCATGGTCTGAAACCAAACTAATTATCTTAGATAACATAATCTCTCTACCAGATGGAAAAAACGGGACAATCTTATAAGCGAATGGCATAGGCCCTAACCTCATATCTCCTTTTTTGAGCATCGTAAATGATGCTCTATTTGTCATGCAGTTTTCAAGGTACTGATTTATCTGAAATACATTCCTGCAATTCATTCATAAATATTCATTATTAGTTCTTGACTTTTTATTGGCTCTTTTACACATTCCCCACATACACCTTTTCCAGATACTTCCCCGCCGTCCCGGCAAGGCGGTACAGCTGCTCCACATCCGTAGCTTCCCTGTCCATCATGCGGTACCGCGGAAAGAAACGGGTGATATGGAGCGGGATTGACGGGCTTAAATCCGCTATCCATTTAGCCTGCGCTTCCATATCCTCGATGGAATCGTTTTCTCCCGGCACAATCAGCGTAGTCAGTTCCACATGGCAGCCTTCCTGCGCCCTCGCGATAAAAGTCTTAACCGTCTCCAGATCCCCGCCAAGCTTACGGTAATAGTCTTCGCTAAATCCCTTCAGGTCAATGTTCATGGCGTCTATCCAAGGCAGCAGTTCCTCAAGCACCGCAGGCGAAGCCGTGCCGTTCGTCACGAGAACATTAAGCATCCCGTACTCTCTCACCAGCCGCGCCGTATCACGGACAAACTCCCAGCCCACCAGAGGTTCATTGTAAGTATATGCCACGCCTATGTTACCCGCCTCTTTCCGCTCCTTCCACATAAGCGCCAAGTCCGCAAGCTGTCCGGGGGAGACATGCTCTGCGTCAAGGTTCCTGCTGTCCGCCATGGAGATCTCATGATTCTGGCAGAAAGGGCATCTGAGATTACAGCCAAAGCTGCCCACGGACAGAACCATACTTCCCGGATGGAAATCATGCAGTGGCTTCTTTTCAATGGGATCCAGAGCAAGGGCGGTAATTTGACCGTAATTTGCGCAGACAATTTCCCCGCCCTCATTTTTTCTCGCCCTGCAAATCCCCGTCTGCCCGGGCTCCAGCGCACAGTGATGCATACACACCTGACAATTTGTTTTCATTCCTCTCCCTCTCGTCCATACGGAGAATGCCGCTTCTTGGGCATTCTCCTGAGTGAAATATAGAACTTCTCCACGAAGCAGCCTATGCTGCAAGTGGCTAGAAGTTCTTTTCACTCTATTAATGGTGCCGTATCACTTCAAACCGTTCCAGCTCCACGCTCTCATGGTCTCCGATTCCCGCCTTCTGCTTCGCTATGGCGATCTGCTCCTCTATGGTATCCACGCCCTCCAGATTCGGCAGCAGCAGCCCTCGCCTTGCGCCCTTTGTCACAATGACACCATACCGGGTCACATCCAGTTCCTCCGGCGAAGAAATCTTCTCCGTCTCCCCCAGCACGTCAACGCTGATCGTCAGACGGTCCACCTCCCAGTCTTCCACAGGTGAAAATCTTGGATCCGACGAACAGGCGCTGACGGCATTGTGCATGATCTCTTCCGCAAGAGATTCCCTGACCGCCTGAATGGTTCCGATACAGCCCCTTAGTCTTCCGTCCTCCTTCAGGGACACAAACGCGCCCGCCCTGCTTTGATATAATTCCTCCGGCAGTCCCTGCGGCATCTTAGGAAGCGTCCCTGTCTCCACAAACGTCTCAATGGTGTACCTTGCCAGCCTGACGTAAGCGTCTTCCCGTTCCCGCCTGGCGAGAAATTCCACCCTCTCCTTCTCCTCACACTGCTCCAGAAAATTCCGTGTGCCGTCAACACCGCAGGGCCGGTAAGCGCAGACGCCATATCCCACCCCGAAAGGCCCCTCATAGGAAAGCTGCTCTGCCTCCACGCCTGTTCGGTCAAACGCGCCCGCCATGATGGTAAAGGAACGGTGCCCGCACTCTGCCGCCTTCTCGCAGAAGTCTTCCGAAAATTGAAGCAATTCCCCAAACGCGCCCCTGCCCATCACATCCATGACCCGCGCATCGTAGGTAGGTCCCTCATCCTGATATCCGTAAGGTCCGTCCTCCTTCAGTTTATGGGACAAGTCGCCGCTGGCAATCACCACCGTATTCCGCCCGAGCGTCTCCGATGTTGCCCTGATACACTGTCCCAGTCGGTAATGCGCCGTCAGCGGCAAGCCTGACAGGCCGACCCTCACCAGCCGGTATCCTGTCCAGAACCGGTTCACAAAATACAAGGGCACCATAGTGCCGTGATCCAGCCTTTTCTCCCGTTCCCCCAATGTCCCGGCCGGTAAACCGAACTCCTCTGCAGCCTCACACAGCACACGGACAAATTCCGTGTCGTAGGCGGCTTCCAGGGAAATCCGTCCGGCGCGAAACTGCCCAAAGTCACCTTTTGCACCCTTTCCGGGAGAGATGTGAAAATAGTCCGCATACATAATCTGGTGCGGGGACAGGAGTACGATTGTCTCCGGCTGCAGACGGCCGATTGTCTCCGCCACCCTTTGGTACGCATCAATCGTCCTCTGAATCTTCTTTTCCTCACCCTTTCCCACCTCAGGTATGATGAGAGGTGGGTGCGGCACCATAAATCCTGCTGAAATTCCCATGATAACCCCCTGATTCCGCTTTGCAAAGTCTCAAAATGAATGAGAAGAATGCCTGCAAAAATCTGATGTCCTTTGCATGACATCCTTTAAGTTTTCAATATTTTTCAAGGTATCGGCACATTCAAGGGAATGGTTGCATCCCTCGTAAACCGTTATCGGAATATGATTTTCCTCGGAAAGACGAATGATCTCCTCTGTGTCGCTCCACGGATCAGCCGTTCCGATAAAAGCGGCCGCATGAGACGGCGCAAACAAAAAAGTCTGTGTCAGGGGCGTATACAAAACGTGTCTGACACAGCTTACTTCGTATTTCTTTGCATAGGACGCCGCAATAACCGTGCCAATGCTTTTGGAGACAAAAAGCACGTCATCATAATCAGACCAGACCAAATCGGCCAGTTCTGCTTCTGCCTGAACAGACAGCGCTTCATATGCCTCTTTCATTTTTTCTTCATTGCCGCGGATATTTCCGGCGTGATATGTGTAACTGATATTTCTATACTCCTGATATCCATGCTCGCAGGCGATCTTCCTGCCGTAATATAACAGAGGTTTGTCGCAATGGTAACCTATTCCCGGAAAATAAACAGCTATCTTTGCCATAATCGGTCCTTTCAAATTCCTGCCTTCGCATTTCGGATCCCTTTCCTCATCTGCAGGATTACTTATGTGTTTATGGTAGCACAAAACAGCAGTCCTTACAATGAGATTCCCTCCAATGCAGCGGTGAGGAATGAACTCTACCTGGCCTGTGTGAACCTTAGCTGCAAAAAACTGATACATCACATCCAGGAACGGGACGGTACAAAGAATCCTGAAAGCTATCTTGCTGTCCGTATGGATGTTTTTGCACTTTACCCTAATGAAGCGCATATTTTCTTCGAAGCGCTGCTCAGCCCACCGGCTCACCTCGCTGAAGAACTACTCCCGGCTATTTCAGGGTTTACCGCACTGAATGAGCAGATGGTCAGCGCTATGCTGGATGCCGTCACCCTGCGAAGCACCGTAGCCAGAAATGATGCCGTCTCATATTTTCATATGATGCAGACAATGTTCAATGGTTATTTCAGCAGCCCGGCCTTCTATCATATTTCTTTGGAAGAGAAAATGAAATTACATGAAAAAATACTCCCACAGTTGTTGGACTTTATGCTGTATGGGATTGCGAAAGGAGACGCTTAAGATGATGATTGATCTTTTGGGATGGCTTATAACGCTTGTCCTCGCCTTTGCGGCCGGAAAGCTTATGACAAAAATAAAAATGCCCTCCATACTGGGGTGGCTAATCGTTGGTATGCTGTTTGGTCCCCACACCATAAAGCTGATGCCACAGCGCATTCTTGATGCAGGCTGGTATAAAATAATCCTTATGTGGATGCAGTGTGCCTTTGGCGTAATGCTTGGCACCGAACTGATCTGGAGCAGACTGAAGCGTTCCGGGAAGGCGCTTATCCTCACAACCCTGGCACAGTCTCTTGGCACCTTCGCAATTGTTTCCCTTGCTTTCGGCATCGCATTTGGCATCACCGGCGTACCTGTTTACCTGGCATTCGTTTTTGGCGGAATTGCGCTTGCCACCGCTCCGGCCCCTGCCCTATCCATTGTCAATGAGTTTCATGCACGAGGCCCAGTCACAGACACTTTGCTGCCGATGACAATATTGGACGATGTAGTGGGGATTGCCGTTTTCTTTACCGTAAATTCCCTGATTGCCCGTGAAGCCTCCGGCGGTTCTGTCCCTCTGCACATGATTCCCGTCATGATCTTTTTGCCTGTCCTGATCGGAGCCGCAGCCGGCTTTCCCACCGGCCTGTTTCTGAGAAAAACTACCAGAAAGGCATGGAGACTGGCCACACTGCTTGGCGGCATCACCGTCACCATGTTGATTGGACTGTTAATGAACACCCACCTCCTTTCCGGTATCACATTGAATTACATGCTGATGGGCGTTTCCTTTTCAGCAGTCTTTTCCAACCTGATTACACAGGAACAGTTACAAAAGGTTAACAGCTGCTTTGCCCCCATCCTTAGTCTGGCTCTGCTCACCGCCATTGTAGATCTCGGTGCGCCTTTGGATTACCATCTGATCCTTGGGGCAGGCCTGTATACATTTATTTATATTGCAGCACGCGCCTTCGGAAAATACTTTGGCGCAAGATTCGGTGCCAGGCTTACCCATATGCCGGATACTGTATGCAAATACCTCGGCCTTACGCTGCTGCCCCACTCCGGCGTCTCTCTTTTGTTTACCGGGATTATCTGTTCTACCCTCAGTTCTGCCCCGGCGCTTGTGCAGATCGTACAGGGTACCATTGCCGCCACTGCAATCATCAATGAATTCATTGCCGTTATTGCCGCGAAAAAAGGGTTTGCGCTTGCCGGTGAAATATAGGAAACATCATAATGACGCCAAAGACAACACATGTATCAGCAAGAACCCCCTACGTCCGGCTTTCCTGCTGAACAATAAATTTCTACAAGCTGTTTTCTCTTCTCCCGGTCCAGCCTGTATTCGCTTTCAAAAAATTCGTCATAACTGGCGTATTTTGTTTGGATGGATTGAATGGTCAGCCGTATAAAGTCTTCCTGAACACCCAGCAGAGGCATACACATCTGTCTGTATTCCTCAGGAATGCCGAGTTGTCCTGCAAGTCCATCCGTCACCTCCTTTAAACATTTATTAGACAGCAGATATTCTTTTACCGCATCCTCTTCGCTCATGTCCAGCGCCATCATGAGAAGAAAACCAGCGACTCCTGTCCTGTCCTTCCCTGCGGTACAATGAAAATAAACATTTCCGTCATTTTTCAAAAGGAGGTCAAACAGCCTTTGATATGCCGGATTCCCAAACGCCATCGTCCGATATCCTTCTTGCAGATAATCATAAATGGATTGAAACTGTCCGGCATCCATTTTATTCTTTATAATCTTTTCAAAATCAAAACCGTTTTCATCACGCTTTTCGACTCTCAAAGCACTGATCTGCTCATACTCTGCTATGTGAAATGAGCAGTCTTTTGCCATATCAGCTTCCCTTTCATCACGGAAGTCAAGAATATGCCTGATTGCCAGCGTATTTTCAAAATAATCTGCATCTTCCTGTGTAATACGGTCCAAGGCTCCTCCACGGAAAATCATATTCTTTTTCATAATCTTACCATTCTGGTTTATATAGCCGCTTATATCCCTGAAATTATGTATATTCATCCTAATATCCATGCCTCCTTCATCATTACGCTATTTCTGCATTAATCTCATTATATCCAATATGGCTGAACAATGAAAGCTCTGGATGAGCTATGCCTTTTCCCAAACGCCTTCTTTTGTATTCAAGCAGCAATATAGAGTGCCGCAGATAATGAATGGGCAATGCCAGCGGGAACTCCCTACTCTTGCTATTTTGGGGAAGATGCGGTTCTAATTCTAAAAATTCTGCTGCGGCAGTATCTCTCCCCATCCACGCACACAAAATACCATGTACTGCTGCCGAAAGCGAGGAATCATGGGTCGTAATTGGCTCATAATAGTCATAATACACCTCCAGCTATTCAGTTATCTCCGAATCCTTCAGGAAAACTTTTTTAACTAATGTATTGTCCTGTGTCTCATGGATATCCGGCTCCTGTATATCCATACTTTACTGCGTTTCTTCTGGCTCCATCCAGAGTCTCGCAGCGGAAACGGATCAGGTTTTTCGCCGCTTTTATATCCGTGTGCAGAAAAAATGGCAGCATGCTTACTGTATCTGTTTTTTTCTGTCCTCCTCATTTACTGGCATAAAAAGAACAGGTTGCCCTATCACGGATAAGACTTCCTGTTCCCATACCTTCTTTATTTTATTTACTCCTCTGCCCCCGCTTCCCCAAGTGCCGGCACTGATGCCGCATTGTAAACATGCGTATAATAATCATGGCTGAGCACAGACTTCGAAAATGTCATTCTATTTCTCACTATACTGGATATCTGGTTTACATAATCTTCTGGAATTTCGACATTTTCATCTGTCGGCGTGAAAACTTTCTCAGTTGAACTATAATGCCCTAAGTCCGTCTTCCAATCATAATTTCCAAAGAAAACAAGCGGGAGAGCGTCTGAAAGCACATCCCTTCCCACATAAAGCCTGGAATCCCATTCCACTCCAAAAAGATTGCACAATGTCGGAAGTATATCTACGGAAGAGGCAGGCGTATCGACAACAATCGGCTCACTATCTTCAAGCGCCCCACACCAGATAATAGCGCGGCTTCTGTCCCGCTCCTCATAGGTGTTCACCGAATAGCCATATAACTCCGATAAATACGGCATATTTCCCAGGGCGGCATCCGAATCCAGCCCATAGGGAAAATGATCCGGCGCAATGCAGATGACCGTATCATCAGCAATCCCTTTTTCTTCAAGGGTTTCCACAAGATACCCCACTGCCTTTTCCAGCTCAAGGTTCGCCGCAATATAAGCGCGTACAGGCTCCGTATAGGAAAGACCTTTCTCTTCGCACCATGCGTCTACGGCATCTCTATTTTCACTTGACATGGCATTATTGTCAAAGGCGTATACACTATGACCGCTTACCGTCATGTAATAAACATTAAAAGGCTGCCTGTCAATGTACATTGGCAGGGTTTCCTGCATCAATTCCAGATCGCTCGCCGGCCACTTCGGGCTGATAAGCTTCTCAAGGCCATTTCCCACTCCCATATATCCCCCGCTGTAGCCCAGCTTTGTATGCGTCTCATGCCGGCCGTAATAAGTATGGGTACTGTTGTGAAAAGCCATGCCGAAATATCCCTTTTCATTTAAAAGCGCCCCCATATTGGTATGCGTCCCATTCTGTGTAATCTCCTTAATAGAGCTTCCGCCGGAAGTCGGAATCAAGCCAAATAAAAGCTGATATTCCCCTCCGGTTGTTCCGGCAATTGACTGCTGGTAATATTCATTAAAATTAATTCCTTTTGTGGAAAGCCGGTACAGTGTCGGTGTGAGCTCCGGGTCAATAAGAAAGCCTGAAAATGCTTCCGCACAGATCAAAATCAAGTTTTTCCCCGCAAAAGAGCCCGTATACGCATTTTGGCTTGACGGTGTGAGCGAGGAAACATAAGCGTCAATATCGGCACATTTCCCATCTGCGGCAGCAAGGGCAGCAAAGTCGACCGAGGACACACTCTGACCGTATACAGCCGGTGTTACCTCCTCATCCGCCTGCACAGCTTTCACGCTTTGGGGAACCTCCTCCTTAAGTATGTCTACTTTCCGAGCGCTGGAAGCCTCCTTTGCCTGTACGATGATCTTACCATCGGATATGGTTTTCTCCCTGCCGTTTACACGGATACCCTCAGGCGATGTATTGACTGTTTCCTGCGCAAATGCCGCCTCTGTGCTCTCAAATACCTGGGCGGAAGTTTTGGATGAAACGAGATTCCGAATATCCAGGTACAGTCCCTCACCCAGCCCAAACTGCATGACCGCCGACTCAAAATTATATTGATTTGTATAAATGTCCTTATGCAGGCCGCAGCATAAAATGAGGAACAGAGCCACTCCATAGCAGGCAGCTCCCCCAGCCAAATGTACCGGCAAAACAGAAACGATCCGCCCTGTGCCTCCCCGCCAAATGCCCTTTTGGGGTAGCTGCCCTATTATCCTTTCCCTCAGTAAAAACCACAAGATAAGCGGCAGCAAAAGAAGCATAATATGACTGATTCCGTCAAAGCAGAAGATCAGCCGCCTGATGTCAGCGCCAAATCCGCCCAGCGCGTCAGTTGCTGCATTCAATATGGTGTTTAAGTCATATGCCACCTTAAACTGCCTGTATACCAGAAATTCCACAATAAAAATGAGGGATAAAAGCCCCAGGTAGAATGGTATCAGAATCTGCACTGCTTTTTTCGGCAGCAACATAGTAATGCCTGAAACAACCATCCCCGCACTGAGGGAAAATAAAGCCAGAAATACAAAGGAGCTTCCGGTGTGCAATGTCTCAACCGACAGCTTGAAAACAATCTCCATATAGAAATACGAGAGAGACAAAAAGACTGCCAGCCGCACAGAACCCCACGGCAAAAAGTCTTTAGCCTGTGCTGCAGAAGATCTCCTTTGGACAGTCTGTACTGCCCCCTCCGAGCGCCTGCGTACCGGCTGCGCCATGGGCGCCTTTACGGATTGTACCATCTGCTTCCGTTTTTGATTCTTTTTCCTTTTTCTTTTTCTCTTTTGTGAACTCATAATGTCCTGTTATTGCAAGCGTTTTGACCTGCGTCCTCCTTTTACTAAATCAAGGTTAATCACACATCTTCTTTTTCCATTTTCCATGGCCTCCTGTTATCTGCTATTTTACATGGCAAATGCATCGTTTTTGCATCATTTTTACATCATTTTACCAAAAAAAGAGGATTGCTGCACATTCTTCCTGCAGGCAATCCTCAAGATCCAAAAACTGTTCGGGTTTGATAGTCTGCTAAATACTATGGAAAGAGTAAACACCCGATTGCAGTTCAAAAATCATATCTCCACCATCCGTCCCTATGTAGGTAACACCATCCGCTTTTTCGGCAGCTGCACCGCCCTCCAAATAGCTCCCCGCAGGCAAATATAAAGTCGCAGTGGTATTAGCTGGAACTGTCGCTTCATACAGCAGCCCATCTTCCGTCTTGGTCCATGTACTCACGATTGTTCCATAAACGGAATCATAGCTGCCCTTTACATAGGTCAGACTGCCGCCGACAGAAGGCTGCAGGATGAAATGCTTAAAGCCGGGATGTTCCTCATCACATTCAATCCCCGCAGAGTAGCGGTACATCCACTCCGCGACAGAGCCGTATGCGAAGTGGTTCAGCGAACCATTTATATAGTAATCCCCAGCTTCATTCTGAACCGAATAGGCATTCCAGTCCTCCCATGATGTGGTCGCTCCCTGCAGGACGTTGTACAGCCAGCCAGGCGCCTCCTCCTGCTCCAACAGCGCATAGGCCAGATCATCACGGCCGATATCACACAGAGTCGGATTCAGGAAACTTAGCCCCGCAAATCCGGTGCTCAGATGGTTATTATTCCATTCTATGATCACAGACAGTCTGTCCGCCGCACTCTCCCGCAGTTCTTCCGGGAAAAGGTCAAAGGCCAGCCCCATCACATAAGTGGTCTGTGTGTCATAAGTGGTAGTGCCGTCTTCCTTGACGAAGTTCACAATCCACGCATCCTTGAAATGATCGTGATATCCCATAAATCTGTCCGCATCCTCAGTCTTACCGATCACCGCCGCCATTTTAGATAATAGCTCGCAGGAGTGAGCCGACCATGCCGTGTTGACACAGTCACGGGCAGGATTACTCAGTGTCAGATGGTCTCCATAGCCGCTGTCAGGGCGGAGCCAGTCCGTGCTGTTGCACACCAGATACTCGACCCACATACTCATCCCTTCATAGGAATCCTCAATGATCTGTGTGCTTCCATACTGTTGATACAGATTCCATGTGATGATAACGATAGCATCCCCCCAGCCGTTGTTGCCGCCATTCCCGCCTTTTCCGTTATCCTCCACATACCCCAGAGTACGGGGCGCCATGTCTGCCACTGCGCCATCTTCCCTCTGGGTATCTGCTAATTCCTGTACATAGTCAGCATAGAAATTCAGGACATCGGCATGATAGGACGCCGTGCGGGAAAAGATCTGTGCGTCTCCGCTCCAACCGTAACGTTCTGTTCTCTGGGGACAGTCGGTCGGCAGGCTGGTAAAGTTTCCCACCTGACTCCAATAGGAATTGGAATATAACTGATTGACCGCTTCACTGGAAGTCTCATAAGAGCCGGTGCGCTCCGTATCGGAAGACAACGCCAGCGCTTCCACCTTGATGATCTCCACGGATTCCTCCAGATCCACAAACTCCATATAGCGAAAGCCATGATAGGTAAAGACAGGGCTGTAAGTTTCACCCACGGCGGCGCCTTTCAAAAAATACTGATCGGTCTGCTGTGCACCCAAAAGATTGCGGGTGTAAACCGTGCCGGGAGCGCCATCTGCCGTAAGCAGATGTTCCTCATTCAGCCACTCGCCGTGCCGCATGGTCATCACGTCCCTTGCTTTTCCTTTCACGGTAACGCGCACCACGCCGGTCAATTCCTGCCCAAAATCGTAAACCTGACAGCCATCCTTCGGCTCAGTCACAGAGACAGGCTCCAGAATCTCAACCGCACGGACAGGCGGATCGAACTGCGCCGCCAGCTTAAAATCATGATTTTTGCCATTCATATCCGTGGGACGGCGGACAGCGACAGACTTCCATGCATCATCCGCGAAACCAAATTCACACCAGCCGTCCACTTCCTTATCCGCCCTGTAAATCTCCCCCTGCCAGAAACTGTTGGTGCGGATCGGGCCATCGTCATACAGTTTCCATGTATCATCCGTGACGACCACATCCTGCTCCCCATTTTCATACGTGATCACCAGCTTGCCCAGAAAGGCCAGATGGTCACCCCAGACAATACCCGTATTATCCGTTGATGTATTTTTATCATACCAGCCGTGTCCCAGATACAGCCCCATGGCATTGCCGCCCTCTTTGACCAGATCAGTCACATCAAATGTCTGATAGGCAGAGCGGATGTTATACGCTGCTGCTCCGGGATTAAAGTAGGTGTCTGATATTTTTTCACCGTTGATATAGAAGTCGTAAATACCGGCGGCAGTCGCATAGAGCCGCGCACTCTTTATATCGCCCTTTTTCGCCGTAAACTCCTTGCGCATCATGGGCGCGGGATCGTTTTCCATAGAATAGGCAGAGGGCGTGGCGATCACCGCACCGTTATGCCGGTACCAGCCGTCATCGGTCCTGTCAATAAAAACCTCCCCGAAAATGGTATTATACGGGTCGGAAAAGTCTTCGTCATATATCACTTCGCCTGTCGTATCGTTGGTAACCCTGAAGGACTGATAATATACCGCCTTTTCGTTGCGCCCTGCGTTCATGCCAAAGCCGCAGTCAGTACCCCTTGCATAGCCGAAATCCCCACTGGCCGCTTCCTCACCGTCAATGTAGACTGTAAGCCTCTGTTCCGCCACCTTCAAAGTCAGTTTAAATGCCCTGCCCTGTAAATCAGCCGCGGAAAATTTATCTGTTTTGCCGCCTCCGCTCTCTGTCTGCTCACCAAAGCGGTTTTCCCGGTACCAGCCGATGGCAACCGTATCATCCTCCCCATAGTTGACTTTCAGATTGCACGAAGAGCCATCCTGCGGCGTATATCCCCAGACAATACTGGCGTCCCCTTCCGGCGCCCTGACCACAGCCTCCACCGTAAAATAGGGATTGGCTTCGCTGTCATAAAGCGGCTCCTTCGGTGCCGCGATCCACTGCGCATTGCTCCAGTCGCCATCCATAAGCGCAGTCTCAAAATAGGCTTCCTCTGTGGAAAGAACAGCCTTTTCATCCTTATCCCAGACCTTTACCTGCCAGTAGTAACGGGTACAGGGTTCCAGAGGTTCACCGGCATAACGGATATCCACGGCGTTACCGCTCTCTACCCTGCCGCTGTCCCAGACATAGATACCATCCGCCAGATTCTCCGCAGAGTCTCCCACAAAAATCTGATAGGCGCTCTGATACTGACCGCGGATATCACTGGTCATCTGCCAGCTGAACCGGGGATTTTCCGCATCAATGCCAATCGGATTCTCCCTGTACTCCGTCCGAAGGTTCCTGGTGCAGACGGCATCCGCTTCTTTCTGTCCACAGCCTGAAATAATCAATATCTGTAAAACCAAACACAAGAACAGAAATCTTTTCATTCTTTCGTTTCCTTCCAATCTTCTCAGCTTTTGTATTATTTGATCTGTCTAAGTATATCCCGAAATACCCCATATAGTCAATATCAATACCCCTTACAGATGTTTCAGTCTATACTATTTAGATTCTAAAATGAACAGAAGGGGGTGAATACATGGACTATAAGCGGTTAGGAAAAAGAATCCGCGAAGAGCGGCAGCGGCTAAGTCTCACACAGGCTCAGCTTGCCGAAGCTATTGACATATCAGATACCTATATGGGTGCGATTGAGCGCGGAGAAAGAAGCCTCACGTTAGACACTCTCGTGAGGCTCGTCAACAGACTTGGTGTCACCGTCGATTACATGCTTTCTGACTCAGTAGCCAACAACGACTCGAATATAGCAGCGCAGTTTAGACAGATCACAGACGGTCAGCCGCCTGAACGTAAACAGCTGGCAATCAATATACTTCGTACCCTCTTTTCCTATTTTGAAAACGAATATGAATAAATAGCGAAATCCCCGTGCCAGATCTGCACGGGGATCGAAGTGTCAAGACAATAATATAGAGGTTTGTATTTATGTTTTTCTTTTTTATGTGGTTTTTCGTTTCACTCCTCCCGTTTAAAATTCTCGCGGATCATCGCCGCCGCTTTTTCCGCGTAGACACGCGCACCGGCTGGCGTCATATGAATCCCGTCCGCCAGATAATCATCCGCCGTATAGGCGTCAATGCCGCTGTCCTCAAATGCGTTGAAGAAAAATACGTTTTCTTCCTCATGCTCACCAACCACATAACCGGCGCCTCTCGCAAAATGAACCAGCGGACCGTATCCGTAGTCAATGGAATAGCCATCTCCAATAAACGTATCACCGCTAAAAACCTGGCAATAGTGCGGTGCAATAATCAGAATCCCGGCATCCGGGAAAGCATTTTTTAATCTGTTGACCGCGTCATCCAGTGCCCCCACGTAAGTATGCACCCCGTCTACCGCCAGTGTGCCCCCGCCATCCAGATATCTGCTTCTGGGAATCTGCCCCGTCAGGAAGTCATTGATACCATACTCAATGATAAAATAGTCCGTCTTGGAAAAGTCACATGTCTTAAGAACATCACCAGCGGCATAGCCCTCAAAAATGTCCGTGTTTATATTGCCAATTATGGCATTCACTACACCCAGCAGGCTGCGGGAATCCCATTTCGCGAAGTCGTACTGCTCATTTGGCATAAGCGCAGCCGTTGTACCGCCCATGGACATATTATAAATCTTCGCGTTCAGCTGTTCTCCGATAATATCAGCCGCACCACTCTCCGTCCTGTCGCCGTCCATGATGCTGTCGCCCAGAATCACGATCTGCATGTCGTAATTTCTGTTATCTTCCTCCTTCATCTCAGGTTTTTTATCCGCAATATCCCCAGCGTCTGTCTTTTCCGCCTTCGGCTGGCTGGTCGTTTTCACAGGGAGGTTATCCTGCTTCCCCTCGTCTCCTGCAGTCCCGGCCTCCCCACTCATGACCGCCACGCTGCCACCGTCTGGCTGCTTTCCCCACTCTTCCTTCAGTTCCTCCAGCATACGGCTGTTCTGCTCCTCCAGCGCCAGCCGCTCACGTGCTATCTTCATCTGCGCCTGTCCATACAGAATTTCTATGATCGCCAGAACACAGAAGCCGATCAGAACCAGCAGCAGCGTGTTTATATTTTGTCTTCTTTTCCTTGTATCTGCCATCTCAATTCAAGCCTCCATATCAGAGCCGTTTTTCCCTCTCGGCGTTCTTAATCTTACCATATCTTTTCCACTTTTTTCGTAAATGTCTTAGAAATTAATGAAAACTTCCACAAATCTTAATATTTAGGGAAAGCCCTTAAAAGATGCAGACAAACTCTTTATTCCATATCCGCCTTTCCCATACGGAGGCCCCGTACAAAGTCGACATCATTAACAAGCCGTTTAACCGCCGCATTAACGAGCGACTCAACTGATAAAGAGTACTCCATTGAGAGGGTATGTAATCGGTCATACAGCATAGGATTCGTGACATAGATCCTGAAATTCTCCTTTAAATCAGCGTTGTTTTCTTGGATGTTCTTACTGTTAGCAGCCATTTTTATCTCCTCCTAAAGATAGATGAATCCCTGTACCTTAAGCGGCACAGGGATTGTTATTGTGTCTGGATAATAATATAAGAATATTTGATTGCATAAATCTACAGATTATTACAATATTTTGGATTAGACATATACAGACGGTCTTTTTTCACTGTGATCCCGATGAAATGTATGTCATGTCGGGAAGTGCAAATGACTCCACAGATATCCAAATACTGCTGCATAAATTTCACCATTCCAACAGGCTCCAGAGTCTCCTGCAACGCTTTCACTCCTGCATTCCTCAGGTCAATCGGACTGCTTAAATTGACATCTACCATTTATATGATATAACTGATATCCTATACAACTCCCTTGTAATACTTTGAATCCCAAATACACTATCTTCTACTTGATAATTCATTTCTCTTCAGGTATCCAGTTTTTCTGATATGCAACTGTAAAACTCCCCGGCTATACCGTTATAATCGCAAAAACGTTGAATTCGAGAAAATTATTTCTTAGCTGCCATTACTTGACAAGCATTCCTGCTTTTGATATGATACAAAAGATGTAACAAATTTGTAATATTTTCGTAACAATTTCGTATAGAATGCGGGCACCCGTAGTCTAATGGATAAAACGTAGACCTCCGACGCTTTTGATGCAGATTCGAGGCCTGTCGGGTGCATTTAAAGAAAGGTTGTGGAGTAATGAGCACATCAAACAACACAATACAGGGCTTCCTGAAGGCGAAGTTTGATGCGCTGAGGGACTGGTTCATAAGATATTCTAAGATTGTCCTGCCTGTCATCCTTGCGATCTGCGTGGGGCTTACGATCATAATTGCGATCAAAGCGAACAAGCGTAAGGTGGAGCTAGCGGAATCGGCAGTTTCGGTGGAGAGTGGGGAAGGTGCGGACGAAGCGCTGGAAGAAATCCCGCAAGTGCCTCTTGAAAAAGATGCGGTTCCCGGAATGAACGAGTTTTTTGAGACCTACTATAAGGCTGTGATGGACGGAGATACCGAAACAATGAGTAATCTGCTCTACTATCTGGATGCCACGGAGAAGCTGCGCGTTGCGGAAACCAGTAAATACACGGAATCCGCATCTATTGAAGTCTATACGAAGGCTGGACCCAGCGAAGGTACCTACATCGCTTTGGTTTATACGGAGTTCCATTTTTATGATTACGATAAGCCCATTCCCGGTATGCGTTCCTACTATGTGTGTACGAAGGAGGACGGTTCGTTTTGTATCAATGAAGATTACGAGCCGAACGAGAGCGAGCGGCGTTATATGCGGGAAGTGCTGCTTCAGGATGATGTGATTGATTTGAACAATAAGGTGGCGGCAGCCTATAATGATATGATTGCCGAAGACAGTGCGCTGGCGGATTTCCTTTATGGCCTTACGAAAGAGATTGCGAAGAACGTGGGCGAGACATTGGCCCGTGCTGAAGGCACAGAACAGACTGGCAGCGGAGAAGACGATGCGGAGAAAGACACACAGGAGTCAGATACGCCGGATATTAGCGGCAACCCGACATCGGAGACGGTAGTGACCGAGGTGAAATCGACTGATGTGGTCAATATCAGAACTTCCGACAGCGAGACCGCGGATAAGCTCGGCAAGGCGGAGATCGGAGATACGTTCAAGCTTCTGGAAGAGCGGGGTAACGGCTGGAGCAAGGTAGTGTATAACGGCGGGGAAGCTTTTATCAAGAGCGATTATCTGGAGCCTTCTAAGACGGAAGTCAGCGATACCGCCCAAGCGACGGAGACCGAAGGAGAGACGACGTCCGAAGAGCCGGATGACAATGAGACTGCTGCGACGACAGGCACGGTGACAGTGAAAGAAAACGTCAGGATCAGGAGTGGGGCAAGCGAGACTTCGGACAAGCTGGCGACGGCTTATGCGGGTGAAAAGCTTGAGGTGCTCATGAAACAGGCCGACGGTTGGACAAAAATCAAATATAAGGGCAAGACCGCGTATGTGAAGTCGGATTACGTGGAATAAGCCCTGATTTAAAAAGGTAATGAGGGTAAACTAAGCAGCTTCAGAAGACGGAGGGTAAAATCGCCATGAAGCATGACGATCAGCCGGGAGCAATATCAATCCCATTACTATCCCCAGAGAATGGAATATCCGGCATATACCTAACTTCCTAAAGGCTTACTTTACAGAAATAATGAAAGAATTTTCAGAGTTTAATATTTCACAAATGGCGCAAGACTGAACCCTCTTGCGCCAAACGTAAGTTACTCTTCCTTCCATTTTGGGACTATCCCAAAGTTTGTGTAAACCTCCAGACTGATGTAAGATAAAACTACACAGTCTGGAGGTATTATTATG